>Ga0098067_1000005_pt1 | contig 226570 bp, 195 predicted proteins | sample 26_taG_FD_92578 | JGI IMG/M metagenome (GOLD analysis project Ga0098067, IMG submission 92578) | Marine viral communities from Cariaco Basin, Caribbean Sea - 26_WHOI_OMZ | ecosystem: Environmental > Aquatic > Marine > Oceanic | place: Caribbean Sea: Cariaco Basin | collected 2014-11-09
AACAGAATAAATTGAAAAGAAAACAATACAAATCAAAAAAGCTGAACAATGACGTCATTGTTCAGCTTTAAGTAATAAATTTAATCCTTTAATAATCTGTATCGGTTATTTAGGACTAGACATTAAAAACGTTAATACCTTAGAATACAGGATAAGCTCAGACAATAATCATGTAGAGTATTTCAGTGATTTTTAGTCCTATGTCTTACGTCCTACCGTCATATGTCATTTTTAAAAAATTTCCTGAATCTCAATCCTCTCTTTCAAAACATTCCCTTCACCATCTACCACTGTCAAAATATAGTTTCCCGGTTTAGGAGAAACCGCTAACTCGTGAAAGGTTTGGGTGCTACCGATATATTGAGAATCCAAATACCAATAAACTGTAGTTTCAGGCGAACGATGGGCAATTTTAAAAATGACGTCGTTTATGTTTTCATCAAAATTCTTTGGAAGCAAAACCGTTTCATTTCTTTTTGGATAAATAAATGCCATCAGGTTTTCTCCTTCCCGCAAACAATCCGGAGCGAAAGGAGGTAATGATTTATATTCTGGATGAAGAGCGGCGTAATAGTACTCGATGACTGGTGGTAAAGTAAACCAGTTTTTTTGTTTCATTTCTGAAAGTGGGTAACAGGAAGAATTCACCCGATAATTTTCAAAAGCATTCAGGAAAACCGTTTGATGATACGGACAAGCTTCTGTTCGAGTTCCATTTAAGGGAATCCATTCCTTTTTGGTTTCCTTACAAAATAATCCAGCCAAATGTCCACTTTTGGCACAGATCTCAACTTCGGCAAGTTCATCGTAAGGAATTCCGAACCATCCACTTTTGGGTAGAATATTTAGAATATCAAACAATATCGGGGAAGCAGCTTGGATACCCGTCAAGCCCGGCCTGCCTTCTCCTGATGCATTGCCGGCCCACACGCCAATGGCGTATTTTGGAGTAACCCCAACCGCCCAGGAATCTTTAAATCCGTGACTTGTTCCCGTTTTCCACGCAATAGGTTGACTGCTGGTAAAAAACTCCCAATTTTCTTCTCCACTTGGCCGATTCACTTTCTGCATCGCATCAAAAGTTTCATAAATAGCTCCTGCATTCCAAACAGGAGCTGTGGCTCTAATATTTCCAAAGGGATTTTCAGGATGGTTTTTAATATAAGAAGGTTCCACAAATTCGTTGTCGCGGTATTCGCTGGAAGAATTGTTGAAAAAATTAAGTGTGGAAGCCATTCCCGCATACGCTTTGGTGATATCCCATAAACTACTTTCTCCACCGCCCAAAATCATTGCCAAACCGTAATAGTCGGCAGGTTTGTCAATCGCTTTTTGATTGGTCTTTTTTAAAATATTATAAAATCGCTGAAACCCAAATTCCCTCAGCATCCTAACGGCTGGGATATTTAACGAACGTGATAATGCCACACTTGCTGGTACTGCGCCATTGAATTTTTTGTCGAAATTTTCTGGAGAATATCCATTGACCGAAGTAGGAATATCCGCCACTAAAGTATTTGGAAGGATTTCCCCTGCATCAAGCATTGAAGCAAATAGGAATGGTTTTAAAATACTTCCCGTATTTCTGGGTTTGTCAATGATATCCACAAAATTATTATGGTCGGCGGTAGTTGGAGAATTGCCCACATAAGCCAAAATCTCCCGGGTATTTACGTCCATTACCAAAACTGCCAGATTGTGGATCTGGTTTTGTGCCAAAATGTAATGGTGTTCTTTTACAATGGTGTTTACTTTATTCTGAAGTGAAAAATCAATGGTCGTTTCAATACGTTTCCCCGGATATTCTTTCCTGATTTTCTCCGTAAGATGAGGTGCGAATTCAGGTAAAGCTTGCGGTTTTCCAGGGAGTTTTTCTTCCAAGGCCAATTCGTAAGTGGTTTTATCAATTATTTTCTTCTGAAAAAGTTTTAATAAAAGGACATCTCTTTTCTGTTTTAGAATAGCTTCGTTTTTCCCCGGAAATATCAGGGAAGGGGCATTGGGAAGTACGGCCAAAGCCGCCGATTGTCCCCAACTCAATTCGCTGGCGGGAATCCCGAAGTATCGCCAGGAAGCAGTTTCCAATCCAACCACATTTCCGCCGAAAGGGGCGTAGGAAGAATATAAATTCAAAATGGATTTTTTGTTATAGCCTGCTTCCAACCGTGTTGCCTGAAAGATTTCCACTAATTTTTCAAAATACGTTCGGTGTTTGTTTTTTCTTGAAAGTCTAATGACTTGTTGTGTAATCGTACTTCCCCCACGTCTAGGTTTGCCGCTGAGGTTATTCCAAAGCGCTTTTGAAATTGAAACGGGATTAAAACCGGGATGCCAATAGAAATGTTCATCCTCAAAGAGCAGCACACACTTTTCAAACCGCGTCGGCACCGAATCCATCTGCGGAAACCGCCATTGCCCATCATCGGCAATCCTTGCGCCAAGCATTTGTCCGTTGCTGCTTTCTGCAACCGTTGCATTGGGAACATTGAAAAGAGGGGATGGAAGACAGAAAAGCCAAACTAAAAATAAAATCAGAAGAAGGCTGAGTTTTATTTTGTGGGATTTAAGTAAGGGATATATAAATTGGGATTTCAAGTTAGGTCTAAGATTTATTAAAACGACGTTTGTCAGTCTGAGTCTGTCGAAGACTTTATGGTTGAACTATATTTTCTTTCAACTCTGATGCTTCGACGAGCTCAGCATGACATTGTTATTGTAAATAAAAGAGGCAATCAATAAATAGGTACAATTCTTCCCATTCTTTAAAAAAATAAGTCTTTGAACTTACTCCAAAAACTAATTAAAACTACGTTTGTCAGTCTGAGCCTGTCGAAGACTTCGTGACGGAACTATATTTTCTTTCAACTCTGATGCTTCGACGAGCTCAGCATGACATTGTTATTGTAAATGAAAGAGGCAATAAATTAATAGGCACAATTCTTCTCCTTCTTTAAAAAAATAAGTCTTTGAACTTACTCCTAAAACTAATTAAAACTACGTTTGTCAGTCTGAGCCTGTCGAAGACCCTTCACGTTTATCTGGATGGCCATATTCAGAATAATTTTTTGAGAATTCCACCAAATCATTCCAATTTTCTTCTATCAACGCCGTCTTCTTTCTCCATGACCAACCCTTTATCTGTTTTTCAATTTTTATTGCTTCTGTGGGATTTGTAAATTGTAAATACCATTTCAATTCCACGGGTCTTCTTTTATAAGTATAGCAATCTCTTTTTAATCCATCGTTATGCTGCGTAAGTCTTCGCTCTAGATCATTTGTCATTCCTGTGTAGTAGGAATTATCGGAACAGAGAACGATATATGTGAAGTAGGATTTCATTTTTTCTATGGTTAACGATTACTCCTTAATCTAATTGCTTTCTATTGTCAGTCTGAGCTTGTCGAAGACGCATTGCGAAGCGCTTCGACAGGCTCAGCGTGACATTGTTAATATAATTAAAAATTGCTCTTGAACTTAGCTTGTCAGTCTGAGCTTGTCGAAGACCACATCCCCTTATTCCTAGCATAATACGAATTATCATACATCCCTTCAACCTGAGTGCCCGGTAAATAATAAGTCCCAAGATAGGAGGAGTTCAGTTTAACGGTAAAAGTCCGAGTTTCATTTCTGTCCAAATCGAAGAAGAAATTTACTCGGTCATCCCGAATGTCGGTGTATCTGGCATTTCCGCTGGCGCCACCACCGAGTTCGGTAAAACTGGTGTTGACGATTTCCCAACCGCTGGGAAAGATTTTTGTTAAAGCCACATTCTTTATTGCATTGTTTGACGTGTTGGTGATACTCACCTTCGCTATGATTTCAGTTCCTTGTCGCAAAGTGGTAACGTCCAATACTTTACCTGCGCCATCCAAATATTGCGATTTGATGGAAAGATTGCGTTGCTCGGCCAATTCATCTCCAAGTGGCAGCTTTCCTGTTTGTGAGAGAGTGACATAAACCACATTTCCTTTTTTATTGGTAACGGTTACGGAGTTGCTTCCCATGGTAAAGGAAAGATCCTTCTGCACCAAAGCGCGATCGCTTTTTACTTCTTCCGTCTTTCCATTTTTGGTAAATGTGAGTTCCATTGCTCTTCCACCGCTCTTTTCTACCATTTTTGCCATTGCCAATAGGGCATAAGCAGTTTCCTGTGTGCTATACCAACGGTCCATTCCTAAGTCTTTTGCCAAGGACAATGCCAAATCACGCTGTTTTGGATCGCCCAACAGAACCATCGTTTCGAGCGCCATTGCTTTGTTTCTAAATGGAGAACCATAAGTGTAGGCATCAGATTTCTGAGGTACGAAATTGATATTGGCAGTTTGTACAATTTCCTGCGCTACGTTTTTCTTACCCGCCAAAGCATAGGCCGCTGCCAATCGCCATTTGGCGTCATTGCTGAGTTCCTTACTTTCGCGAAGTCGGTTCATCGCGGCCAATTCTGGTTTCCCTGCAAGAGCCAAAGTGTAAAGTCTGTACGCCTGAACCAAACTGGAATTGTAAACTGCATAGGAATTTCGCCATTGTCGCGCCATATTTTGCTGATACGATATCCAATTGCTCATGAAACTAATCGGCAAGGCATATCCCTTTTGTTTTGCTTCCAACATAAAATGACCGGCGTAATTGGTCGTCCATTCGTCCGCTTCCTGCTCTCCTGGCCAGTAGGCAAGTCCGCCATTGGTGGTTTGGAATCGGTTCATTCGTTCGATTGCCGCTTTTACGTTTTTCTCCATCTGCTGTTTCTTGTCAAACGGGATATCGAAAACGTCCGCTAAATATAACTGCGGAAATGCCGCGGAAGTGGTCTGTTCCAAACATCCATAAGGATAGTTGATCAAAAAGCTCATCCTTCTTCCAAAATTCATCGGTGGCAAGGTGGAAAATTCAAGCGTAGCAGCATTGCTTCCGGGAACGCCAAAAGTTTCAAATTCGATGGTTTGGGATGCATTCGCTTCCAAAGTATAATCAGTTGATTTCTGCGAAATTGGATTCGGATTTACCACGTCTATTTCAACTTTATAGGAAGCCTTCTCTCCGTTTCCGGAAGCCAAAACCTCAATGGTTTGAAATTTTTGGGTTGGTAAGACTTGGAATTCGAAGTTTACTATTTGCTCGCCGGGAGAATTAAATGAAATAGTTTTCGAAGTTCCATTTATAGGTTTTAAGGCGTCTCCAGTTTTTACGGAAATGGAAACATTTTTCACTTTATTTTCCATCGCAAAAACAGTAACAGGAAGTGTAACGGTTTCTCCCGGTGATAATTTCCGCGGAAGCGATGCCAACACCATCAATGGTTTGCGGACGGGCGTGGTTTTTTCGGCATTTCCATACGCACCTTTTGAGTTACCACCGGCAATGACCATTGTTCGAACGGAACCGACATAATTCGGCATCATTATTTGATGGGTGGCAGTTGTTCCAGCACCGAGTTCAAATGGGCCGAGATATCTTACCACTGGTTTAAATCGGTCTGCTTTTCGGTTTTTAGCCCCTAAAGCTTCATCGCCACCACCGATTGCGTAAATATTGTCCACACTGCCGGAATAGGCACCGATGACGTAATCAAACATATCAAAAGTCTTAACCCCCAAAGCTTCGCGACTGTAGAAAGCTCCGTGAATGTCTGGCGTTTTAAAACGAGTTAAATCTAACAAACCATCATCTACAACCGCCAAAGTATAGGTCATTGGTTTTTTGTTTTCTTCGGAAACTTTTATGGTAAAAATTTCCTCAGGTTTTAAAACTTCGGGCATCGTGATTTTTGGATGAAGTACCGTTGAAGGATCTTCCACCGAAAGTGGAATCACGCCATAAAGACGCATCGGTAAATCGTTTTTGGTCTGGTTGTGCGGTTGAAGCAAGGAAATGTTCACGTAAATATTGGGAGCCATTTCCTTGGTGATTTTAATGGTAGCTTGAGTTTCACCCTTTTTGGTTTCAATCCAATGCGTTTCCAAAACTTCCGTACCGTTTTCAACACTCACCAAAGCTCTGCCCTCACTTCCTGATGGAAAAGTAATGGAAGCAGTTTCGCCAACACTATATTTTTCTTTATCCGAAGAAAAGACCAACATTTTGGCACTTTCGGCATCCCCATCGCTTGGGCGCTGCCACCAATTTTTATAGAAATAACCAACTCGTCCCGTGGCGTGTCCCGATTGTTTATCGATTACGCGAATCAAATATCTTCCTCCCTCTTCATCGGGAATGTTGACGTTGAATTTTCCTTTTCCGTTGCCGTCGGTTGTCAGAGTGAAGTCTTTTACGGGTCGATGGACGGTTGAGTTTTCATAGGTGGAAAGATTGTCCTGTCCACGATTCCACCACCAACGCCATTCAATTTGAAACACTTTTACTTCCAATTCGCGATTGCCGGCTGGCTGACCTTGGGCATTGACGGTTACCACGTCAAAGGAAGTGTTTTCATCGGTATAATAGGAGCCATATTCACGAGCTTCAGGAGATTTTAAACCGACAAAATGGGAAAATGGCGCCATTTCCTTGGTAAAAACGTCTATGGAAAAGTCGCCGCCACCTTCATATACTTTAGTCAGGAAAGTAGCTTTCAGCATTCCCGGAGCATTTTTCCCGACTTCCAGATTTTTGCTGAATGAAGTACTTCCTTCCGAAGAAAGTTTAGTGTCTAGAACGGGAATTTCAACTTCATCAAAACTTCGAACGGGATCGATAAAATTGTATTGAGGATATTTCGGAAATGAAGAATTGCTCGCGCGAAGGGTAGCAGTTATATCGATTTTCAAATCCCGTGCCGGCGAGCCGTGTAGCCACATTGCGCTGGCAGTTCCTTTCACCGGTTTTGTGGCGTCGAGGATTTCATCATCAAAATCGAGTTTAATTTTGAGACGGTTGGGTTTTATGGTAGCGACTTTTAAGGTGTGACTGAATTGTGCGCCACCAACGGTGACGGTTGCATTCCAATTTCCAGTGGGGGCGGATTCGTCGGTTTTTATGGGGAAGTAGTAGAAGTTCCCCGAAACCCCTCCGCCTACGGCACCTCCCCTTGAAGAAGGGGAGGAACCTTTAGTGGAATTATTCAAAACTGTGCGTTGAACAAGTTTCCCTCGAGCATCGGTTACTGAAAGTGTAACCGGATGATTTTTTGGTAGTGGATTTGCATTATCGTTAAGGACAAAAGTGAGATGGATGCTGTCCCCGGGACGGTACACGCCGCGTTCGGTGTAGGTATAGCCTTTCAGTCCTTTTTGGAGCTCTTTTCCGGAGATATCAAAATTGCTCATTGAAAGCGCATTTCCATCTTCCAATTTTACGTAGGCGTAGTTATTTCCTTTTTGAGCCACGGCGAAGGCTGCGTTTTTTGTGCCATCATAAATAACCTTTCCCTCACTGTCGGTGGAAACGGTTTCAATAATCTGTTTTTGATAATTGTAAATACTGATTTTTACCCCACCTTCAGGTTTTGCGGAAATCAAATTGGTGGCGAACAACTGATAGGAACGGTTATTTCCCTTTTTCACGATTAATCCCAAATCGGAACCCAAAATATTCGAGGTTACAACGCGCTCATCATTATAATACGCCGGGTGGCAAGGATTGTCCTGTTGTTCCCAATTATAATTATAGGTTCGCCAACGGTAAATTTCGTTATCCCAATAACGCTGTTCGCGGATTTCTTCGTCTTCAGAAGTATCCATTGCGTAATATGGATCGGTTTCATAATAATCATCGTCTTCCTCGTCATCGATTTCCGGTTCCTTTGAAATTACTCCCGAACAGTCATAAGTAATATAATCCCTTTTAAAACTGAGTTCAAGTTGATAAATGGCGCCAGGATCTGCATTGAAATATTCGGAAAGGTTTATGGCATAAGCTTTCCAGCTGCCATCATCACTAAGTCTTTCGGATTTTAAGTCGAGGGTTTTTTTGGCAATCCGCCTTCCTACACGGCGAATATCGTAGGTGTTGTTGTCATTCAAATTATAACTTTGAAGAAACTGCAATACATTGTCTTGATAAATTTTGATCATCCGCACGTCCACTTTCGAAAGGTTTACCGCTTCGAAATAAATTGGAGTGGAAGCGGAATTTGGAAGAATGACGCCTTTGGAAATCATCCGAACCGCGGGTTTTAGGGCTTCAAAAGAAATCAGTTCTGAAAATTCCTTCTTTAAACCTATCCCTTCCGTGTTTTTAATTCCCCTAAAAACATTCACTTTTACGTCTCCAACAACCCTATTCGGCGGATAAACGTTGAGTACGTTTCCGTCCACTTCATAACGCAGATCCTTAGTGTTTTCAATGGTAACCAAACCAGCGAAATCCTGATTGGCCATCAATGGATCGGAAAAGTTTATACTGAGCAAAGCCTGTGGCGCAGGGGTGCTCTTTACATTCAAAATAGTAAAATTGTTTTGTCCGGGAATTTTAAATGTGTTTTCTCCCTCATTTTCTGCACCGATGGCTTTCCCGTTCCATTTTATTAAAATTTCGGAATCTTCTTTTTTACGGGAAATACTGTCAATTCTAAAATTGAAATATCTACCAGCAGCTACTTCGGAGGGCCATTTCAGTTTTAAAGCTTTTCCATGTTGAGTGGCAGAAACCAATTGCTTTGCTTTTTCGGGTGCTATCACATCCGAAGCTTCAATGGACGCTTCCAGATATTGATACTCTTTGGAATAAGACTGGAGGTTTCCGACGTCGACCTTAAAGTTGGGCTTGATAGTCTTAAAACTGAAAGTATAGGTTTTGAATTCCTTTGAAATATCGTCGTAAAGGTTATTCAACTTTACGGTTACCACATATTCGGTGTCCGGTTTTAAGTTTTCTGAAGGAACAAAAATAAGGGTATTGCCATTTTCAATGGCCAGTTTTCCTTCGGTCTTGGGTGAAATTTTTAAATAGTCATCGGCTTTGAGCTCTTGGGTCATTTCGAACTGCTCGAGGGGCCTCGTTAAGCCGACTTTAATATCTGTGGTGATGGATTTATTGCCGTAGGTGTTATAGGAAATATAGTCCTTGAACTTAAAAAGGTTGTCTGTTTGGGAGTGTTTTTCCTTGTCTTTACAGGAAAAGATTAGGATTACTAATGAAAGAATGAAGAGACGGTGGAAAGTTTTCATACAAATTCGGTTAGGAATGTTTAAAAGTAAGGAAAAAGGGTGTGATGGCAATTGGTGTTCCAGAAATTGCCAACTAAAATAAAGGTTGGGCTAAAGCCCTACTGAAGTGTTGAGCTTCAGTGACCCCTAGCTAAACCTGCCAGCAGCAGGCTGGTTCAGCTGGGGGATGGAACGCAGGAGACTTAGTGGGCTTTAGCCCGACAGCTTTCTGCCTTCTCGGGAGCGCTTAATTTGGGCTAAAGCCCATTGGAATAGGTGGACTTCCGGCAACCCCCGGGCTAAAGCCGCGGGGTTATTCATCAGCTAGAGACATTTTTAATTTTAGCAACGGCATATCCCCCAGCCCTTCCTGCCGGCTGGTTCATCTGGGGCCTAAATGGAATATATGAATTTGGGCTTAGCCTATCACCAATCTGATCAGTAACTCCTAGTTATCCCAACCGGCCGGCTTAATTAGGAGTGAATTGTTCAAGTAAACCCCGGTTTAGTGGATACGCGTTTTGATTAATCATTTGCCTTTAAAGAATAACCCCCTGCTTTAGCTGGGGGGTGGAATGTGAATAAGAGTTATGGGCTTTAGCCCAACCTATCAATCCTCAAATCTCACAAACCCATATTTCTCAATAAACTCATTATATTCCTGCTGATAGGTCTTCTTTTGATGATGGGTTTCTTGATTTTCAATATACTTTCGGACTTTCTACACCACTGACTCTGAAACAGAAACCGCGAAATATTCTTCCTGCCAATTGAATTTAAGCCTCTCTTTTTCTAGAATATTCTCTTTATTAATCCAATGAGAAGATTCTCCTTTGAGTAATTGTGCTATTTGTTGGATTGTCTGATTTTTTCCGAGAGAGATAAGACAATGACAATGTTCTTTATGTCCATTTATCCTATCGATGAAAATTTCTTTTTCCTTTGCATTCTGACGGATATGTTGCCATACTTTCTGCCTAATTTCTAATGTGGAAAGATATGGGTGTCGGTTTTTTGTATTCCAGACGAGATGGATATAGACTTTGACGAAAGACATATTATTAGATATTTAATTTCTAATAAAAATAAGAGAAAATTGGATTGTAAACAATTCATTATTAATGTCGTAAGAATAATAAAAGGGTTGGGCTAAAGCCCATTCTGACGAGAGGGCCTATACCCGGGCTAAACCTGCCCGTCCGGCAGGCGGGGCCTTGGGTTATTCGGTATCTCGTTGCGAAATTCTTGCGTGAGAGGAATAACCCCCACCTTTAGCTGGGGGCTAAAGGTGGCTAACAAGCAAATGGGCTTTAGCCCAACTTACATTCTGACTTTTTCCATAAATCCATATTTGGGCTAAAGCCCTTGGCATAGTATTCATTCTTTTCCCCGGGCTAAACCTGCCCGTCCGGCAGGCGGGGCCGCGGGGTTATTCGTGGAACTAACGGCGATTGATTAAGTCTGTCATCGTATAACCCAGCTTCAGCTGGGGAATGGAACGCAGGAGACTAAGTGAGCTTTAGCCCAACTCTATTCATTCTCTTTATAAATCCCAATCACCATTTCTCCCTCCCAATTCATTGAAGCCCGATACATTCCGGCGGTATTGAATTCCATTGCCACATTTCCATCCTTATCGATTGCTACAATACCACCATCCCCGCCAAGAGCGGGAACTTTCTTTTGAATAACTTCCTTGGCAGCATCCTGTAAACTCATTCCTTTATATTCCATCAAAGCGGAAATATCATAGGCCACCACGGAACGGATAAAAAATTCACCCCAACCAGTTGATGAAACCGCGCAAGTTGCATTGTTTGCATAAGTGCCTGCTCCAATAATTGGCGCATCGCCAATGCGGTTCCAGCGTTTGTTGGTCATTCCGCCAGTTGAAGTGCCCGCTGCGAGATTTCCGTTCTTATCGAGGGCGGCGCAACCCACGGTGCCAAACTTGGAGTTTTTTATAAATGGATCTTGAAAGGAGAATTTTTTGTTTTCTTCTCTTTCTAAAACTCTTTTTAGCGACTCATATCTGTCTCGAGTATAGAAATAAGTTGTATCCATCATTTTATATCCCAAGCTCCTGGCAAATTCTTCAGCGCCTTCCCCATAAAGCATTACGTGATCGCTTTTTTCCATTACATCCCGAGCGAGATTGATGGGATTCTTGATATGGCGAACCCCTGCAACCGCACCTGCATTCAGGTTTTTTCCGTCCATAATGGACGCATCGAGTTCATTTCTCCCTTCGTGGGTAAAAACCGACCCTTTTCCTGCGTTGAATAGCTTGGAGTCTTCCATAATATTTATGGTTGCGGTTACAGCATCCATGGACGTTCCTCCACTTTTTAAGATTTCATACCCTGCGGAAATGGCTTCTTTTAATTTTTCTTTATAAGCGGTTTCTAAAGAGTCGCCCATGTTTTCTTTCAAAATAGTTCCAGCTCCTCCGTGGATTACTATTCCGAAATTTTTTGTTGAAGACGTTGTGTTTTTAGAAGAATTTGGAATTTCATCCGGAGTATTCACTGCGTTTTTGCATCCCCAAACGAGAAAAAATGCGAAGAGATATGTTAAAGTTTTTGTCATGAGTGTTGAATTTATTTATTGACAATATACGAGAAAAATGCAATGTTCATCACGCTTTGCAGGTCTTTCTTCTGCTGATGACTTCAGATTTTGTTTAGCTTATTCGATGAAGTGCTCAAATTTAACGTTAAAGTGTAATTTTGTGTTAAAATTTTTATATATTTGAGGAACATCATGCCCCAAATTTGATGTTCCCAAATTATGCACCTACTAAAAAGCAACCTACTTGCAATGGCATTGCTATGTCTTGTAATTACCTCTTGCTCCAAAGAGGATTCGATTGAAACGGAAGTGGCCAGATTCGAAATTGACGTGTCCTTGGCCCATAAAAACGATGGGGAAATGTCTGCCCGTATTCTAGAACTCGTCAACGTTCACCGTGCTTCCTTAGGACTCCAAGAACTTAAGATAGAAAGCCAATACGCTTCGGCTTTTGCTGTGGACCATACCCAATACATGATTGAAAAGGAGGAGATAAACCATGACAATTTTGGGTTTCGTTCGGAGGGTATCAAATATTACGATGGTGCCCAAACAGTAGGCGAAAATGTAGCTTACGGTTATGAAACTGCCGAGAAAGCCGTTTCGGCATGGCTCAAAAGTCCCGGGCATAAAAGCATTATTGAAGGCGACTTCACCCATACCGGTTTTGGGATTATGAAATGCGCCAAAGGTAGAAATTATTTCACCCAAATGTTTTATAGAAAGTAACCTCACACTTTTTTCTATTAGGCCAATTTGCCGTATTTTTACGTAACTGTTAAAAATACGGCTATGGCTATTAAAAAACCTTTCAATTTAAATAAGTGGGTAGAAGAAAACCGGGATAAACTGAAACCCCCTGTCGGCAACAAGAATCTTTATGTAGACTCGGAAGATTATATCGTGATGATCGTGGCGGGTCCAAATGCGCGAAAAGATTACCACTACAACGAAACCGAAGAACTATTTTATCAGTTGGAAGGAAACATTGAAGTTGCTATCCAGGAAAACGGTGAAAAGAAAATTATGGAATTAGGACCCGGAGATATGTATCTGCATCCGGCAAAAATTCCGCATTCACCAGCGAGGAGTGAAGGGTCAATCGGTTTGGTTATCGAGAGAAAACGCGTTGATCTAGATGGAGAGGATGGACTGCTCTGGTTTTGCGATAATTGCAATAATAAATTGTATGAAGTTTATTTTCCTTTAAGCGATATAGAAACCGATTTCTTAAAGCATTTTAAACATTTTTATAGCAGCGAGGAACTTCGTACTTGCAACAAATGCGGCACGGTGATGGAAACGGATCCGAGATTTACGAAAGATTAGTCCTTTCCACCACTTTCGCAAAGTGGGAGAATCGGAAAACAACTGTTTTGTTGGAGAGGAAGGTTACGTTCCATTCATTTTTCATTCTTAGCTTCATTCCGTACCTTTGCGGAATTACTCAGGTGGAGGAAAACCTTCACCTTTATTCAAAAAAAAATTCATTAAAATATAATATATGCAAGCAACGACAACTTCCTTCGGAATAGAAGAAGCTTTGGAGCAGTTAGGAATCAAAGGAGTAAATAATGGCACTTCCACAGGAAGCGACTGGTTTTCAAATGGAGATGAAATATCTTCCTATTCCCCGGTTGATGCCCAGCTGATTGGAAAGGTAAAAACCACTTCAAAAGACGATTACGAAAAGGTGATGCAAAAAGCTACCGAAGCTTTTAAAACCTGGAGGGTGAAACCAGCCCCACAACGCGGAGAAATCGTACGCCAATTTGGAAACGAATTGAGAAGGTTGAAGGAGCCATTAGGAAAATTGGTTTCTTACGAAATGGGAAAAAGCTATCAAGAAGGTCTTGGCGAGGTACAAGAAATGATCGATATCTGCGATTTTGCAGTGGGTCTTTCAAGACAATTGCACGGATTGACAATGCATTCTGAGCGTCCAGGACACAGAATGTACGAACAATACCACCCCCTTGGTGTTGTCGGGATTATTTCCGCATTTAACTTTCCAGTGGCCGTTTGGGCCTGGAATACAGCGCTGGCTTGGGTGTGTGGAGACGTATGTGTTTGGAAGCCTTCAGAAAAAACTCCTTTGTGCGGGATTGCCTGTCAGAAAATAGCGGCCAAAGTATTTGCTGACAATAACTTGCCAGAGGGAATTTCCTGTTTGATCAACGGCGATTACAAAGTCGGGGAAATGATGACGCATGATGCACGAACTGCCCTTGTTTCGGCCACTGGCTCTATCCGGATGGGTAAGATCGTGGCGCAGGCCGTAGCCAAAAGGTTGGGAAAATCGCTTCTAGAACTCGGTGGAAACAACGCGATTATCGTAACTCCCGATGCAGATATAAAAATGACCGTGATAGGCGCTGTTTTTGGAGCCGTTGGAACTGCAGGTCAACGTTGTACTTCAACCCGAAGATTGATTATTCATGAAAGCATTTACGACAAGGTCAAAAATGCCGTTGTTGATGCCTATAAACAATTAAAGATCGGAAATCCTTTGGATGAGAAAAACCACGTGGGACCTCTCATCGACAAGGATGCCATAAAAGCCTACCAAGCCGCCCTTAAAAAAGTAGTTGAGGAAGGTGGGAGGATCATTGTTGAAGGCGGTGTTCTTGAAGGCGAAGGATACGAAAGCGGATGCTACGTAAAACCAGCCATTGCTGAAGCTGAAAACCATTATGAAATTGTACAACACGAAACTTTTGCTCCTGTACTATACTTGATTAAATACAGCGGCGGCATTGAAAATGCACTTGAACTTCAAAATGGAGTGGTTCAAGGTCTTTCATCTGCAATTATGACAAACAATTTACGTGAAGCAGAGCGTTTCCTATCTGTTCAAGGCTCTGATTGTGGAATTGCAAACGTAAACATCGGAACTAGCGGTGCTGAAATCGGTGGTGCCTTTGGCGGAGAAAAAGAAACAGGAGGCGGCCGCGAAAGTGGAAGTGATGCCTGGAAAATTTATATGAGAAGGCAGACAAACACAATTAATTATACTACCGAGCTACCTTTAGCGCAGGGTATTAAATTTGATTTGTAGTCCCCTCCCGGCCTTCCGCCGCGGCGGAGAGGAGTTAGGAAAATTAAACCCCAAAGGTATTGCGAAGAATGAAGCAATCTAGCCTTTGGGGTTTGTTTTTTCGTATTCAATCAAAACTCCAATTCTACTAAAAGCGGACAATGGTCGCTGTGTAGAGCATCGGGCAAAATTACGGCCCGTTTTAAATTACCGCGTAAGGGTTCCGCCACCAGGTTATAATCAATACGCCATCCTTTATTGTTGTTTCTTGCATTGGCCCGATAGCTCCACCAAGTGTAGTTATGGGGTTCTTTATTGAAATGCCTAAAACTGTCAATAAACCCGCTTTTCATAAATTCGTCCAGCCATTCCCTTTCAACGGGTAAAAATCCTGAAACATTCGCGTTCCTTATGGGGTCATGAATATCGATGGCTTTATGGCAAATGTTGTAATCGCCACAAATCACTAAATGTGGGAAACTCAATTTCAGAGTGTCAATATAGTTTCTGAAGTCGTCCATATAGGTAAACTTGTGTTCCAAACGCGCTAGGTTGGTGCCGCTGGGCATATATAAACTCATCACCGAAAAATCGTCGAAATCTAAACGAAGATTTCTCCCCTCATAATCCATATATTCCAGGCCGGTGCCGTATTCCACGTGGTTGGGTTTAATTTTAGATAGAATTGCCACGCCACTATATCCTTTTTTAACCGCGCTAAACCAATAATGATAGGGATAACCAGCTTTTTCAATTTCCTCGATTTCTACTTGATCAAAATTGGCCTTTATTTCTTGTAGACAGATTATGTCGGGGTCTGCAGCCTTTAACCAATCGATAAAACCCTTTCGCATTGCGGCGCGAATACCGTTAACGTTGTAAGAAATTATTTTCATGGAAAAATTATCAAGAATTATTTGATTTGAATCTGTGTAAAATTACTAAATATTTACTCGTTGGCAGGTGTTAGGCCATGCCTGACTGATATGGGAAGAGTGACTATTCGAAGTGAAAGCGCGATCCATTCCGAGGAAAGAAGTGATCCGGAGAATGCCCAACTATTCTATATTCAGAGTTGAAGTTTAGATCTATGAACCATAATCAACATGTTCCCTTACTTCTAGCTCCTTTTAATTACTTTTGGCAGAATTTCCACCGTCTCAAGTAAAGGTTTATTTTGTATTCTGTCTTTCAAATGGGAATTCACAAAATAAAACCTAAACTGTTAAGTTGTATAGTTGATGAGGTATTGCCTGTTTCTTTGTTTTCTCCTTATGGCCTTTCTTGGCAGGGCTCAGGATATTACATCAAATTATCGAAAAGTAACTGTTGCGGTGCGAGATACAGTTGTTTTGGACAGCGCAGGAATTAATCCAAAACGGTTTAATGTTTCAGATAAGAATGGTGAATCTCCGAATCCTTTTTTCTATCGAATCGATTTTAAGAAAGGGGTGGTTTATTTTTCGGATGAATTGAAACAACAACAGGATTCCCTAACCATTGAATATCTTCAATATCCTGATTTCCTAACTCGTGATTACTTTTCATTGGATAAAAATATGATTGTTGAGAACACGGGAGGTATAGACAAACTTTATTCGCTTCAGCAGAGTACGAATACGAATGTATTTACGCCTTTTGATGGTTTGAATACGGCGGGAAGTATTTCTAGAGGTATCACCATTGGAAACAATCAGAATGTGGTTGTCAATAGCGAATTGGATCTACAAATTACAGGTAGGCTTAGCGATAAGGTCTCCATCCGGGCATCTATCCAAGATGCCAATATTCCCACTCAAGAAGGGGGATATTCCCAGAGTTTAAATGAATTCGACCAGATTTTTATTGAGCTTTTTGGCGATAATTGGAACATAAGAGCAGGAGATATTGATCTGCAAAATACCAGAAGTTATTTTGGACGGTTCTCTAAAAAAGTTCAAGGTATTTCCTTGGGAGGCACTATTAATAATGCAGATGGTTCCAAAATAAGTGTGTATGGATCTGGTGCATTGGTTAAAGGTATTTTCACCAAAAGTGAATTTGTTGGTCAGGAAGGAAATCAAGGACCTTATAAATTAGTTGGCCCAAATGGAGAGCTTTATATTCTTGTAGTATCAGGAAGCGAACGCGTTTTTGTGAATGGACTGTTATTGAAGCGGGGCGAAAATGAAGATTATGTGATAGACTATAATGCGGGCGAAATAAAATTCAACCCCACATATCCTATCACTGCCAACATGAGGATTATGGTGGAATATCAATTTACGGATCGCAACTATACCCGATTTATTGGATATGGAGGAGGAAACTATAGCAGTGAAAAGCTGGATATTGGCGTGTATGTATATTCCGAAAATGATGCCAAAAATCAACCTTTACAGCAAAATCTTTCCGAAGAACAGGTTGCAATTCTTCAAGCTGCGGGAGATGATAGGGATTTAATGGTTGCCCCTTCCGCCGTTCCGGATACCTATTCGGAAAATAAAATTTTGTATAAAAAGATAATCATAAACGGTGAAGAAATTTTCGTTTATTCGAACAATCCCGAAGATGATCTTTTCAATGTGCGCTTCACTCTGGTTGGCGACAGGAATGGAAATTATAGAATAAGCGATCAAAATGCCATCAGTCGGATATATGAATATATTACGCCTATAAATGGAGTAAAGCAAGGGAATTATGAACCCATTATTAGGCTAAAACCTCCTATGAAATTGCAGGTTGGAGGTGTGAATGGTAGTTATCATCCTTCTGAAAAAACCCTAATTAATTTCGAAGTTGCCGCAAGTAATAATGATGCAAATCTTTTTAGTGATATAGATAATGATGATAATGTAGGTTTCGCGGGAAGATTGGCAGTAAAACAAAGATTATTTAACGCGGAAGATAGCTTGAAAGTTGATGCTTATGGATCATTGGATATGGTTCAAAATGATTTTAAAACTATAGAAAGACTTTATAATGTGGAGTTCAATCGAGACTGGAACTTGGTAGATCCTATGGGAGATCAAAGGTTTGTCACTTCGGGGGTGGAAGTCTCACACCCAAAAATCGGTGGAGGAAGATATGAATTCCAAAATTTGGATTTTTCCGAAAATTTCAATGGGACCAGACATTTAGTCGCTTCGGAAATCAAATTAAAAAAATTGAAGTTTGTTACTTATGGAAGTTTGTTGGATAGTAAATCCGATTCGATTTCATCTAATTTCTTTAGGCTCAACAATACTACTACATATTCTTTTGGGAAAGCTTGGGTAGGAGGAAAGCTGGCAATGGAAGACAACCGAATTTCCAAAATGGCAAGTGATAGTTTATCTCCCGTAAGTCAGAAATTTAGTTCGTATGAATTTTTTACAGGAATTGGAGATAGTACCAATGTTTATGTGGAGGCAGGTTATAATTTTAGAGTGAACGATAGCGTTCGCAATAATAGGTTGCAAAAAGTGAATTCTTCGAATACTTATTACGTGAAATCACGGATTATCAATTCAGAAAACACCCAACTTTCAGCTTTTGCGAATTATAGAACTGTGAAATATGAAGCTTTCACAGGTCAATTTATTGGCCAAAATCCTTCAGGAGGAATAGAAAATCGTGACAAAGAAATTGAACGTTCTTTAAATTCCAGAATTCTTTACAATCAATCATTTTTTGAAGGTGGAATAAGATGGCATACGGCGCTGGAATCTAATAGTGGTGTTATACCACAACAGGAATATACCTATATAAAAACCGACCCAGGGCAAGGAGTATATATGTGGATTGACTATAACGGCAACGGAATCCAAGAACTTGAGGAATTTGAGGTTGCCCAATTTCCCGATCAGGCAGAATATATACGTATTCTTCTTCCGAATCAGGTATTTCTAAAAATTAGACAAAATAAATTCAGTCAGACTTTGAGTTTAAATCCACAAGCTTGGTCCAATAAAGATGGGTTTCTTAAAATTCTTTCCCATTTCTATAATCAGACATCCTATATTTTGGATAGGAAAGTAAGGCGACGCAATGACGGATTCAATATAAACCCTTTTGAGGATGGAGGGAAGGATCAGCTAGGGTTGGCTCTTAATTTTAGGAATGCATTGTTTTTTAATAGGGGGAAACAGCATTATACTACCAGTTATACCTTTGTTTCCACTTCAAGCGATAATCTATTGGCGATTGGGCTTCAAAGCAACGATATGAAAAGTCATCAATTGAATTTCAGCCATAAGGTTTGGGGCAATTGGTTGATGTATGTGAAAGCTGCTAAGGGGCGCAATGAAAGTTTTTCGGAAAATTTTGAGAGCAGAAATTTCCGTTTGGATTCGTATGAGATGAATCCTAAAGTATCCTATTTACTATCGCAACAGACCCGTTTCGACCTGTTTTATAACTTTAAGGACAACGAAAATCAATTGGGCCAAAGGGAAAAATTAAAGCAACAGACTATTGGTTTTTCCTTTGCTTATTCCAATGCTGAAAAAATATCCATTAACGGAGAGTTCAATTATATAAATAATCTTTTTGATGGTAGTGCTTATTCTCCCGTGGCATATCAAATGCTCGAAGGATTACAGCCCGGAACGAACTTTACTTGGCGCGTACTTTTCCAAAAACGGATCACGAAATATCTAGATGCGAATCTAACATATTTTGGAAGAAAGAGCGAAACTACCAAAGCTGTACATACTGGAATTATGCAATTGAGAGCTTATTTTTAAAAGACTTAAAAACAATAATCCCTAAGTTTTTCTGTTTTTCTGAAGATTTCTGTTTCCTATAAAAGCTTTCCTGACAGGAAAAACGCCGCAATCGTAAAATAAATAATAATTCCTGTAACATCTACCAAAGTAGCCACAAATGGAGCCGATGCGGTAGCGGGATCAAGATTTGCCTTTCGCAATACGAATGGAATTAAGGAACCGGATAGAGTTCCCCAGAGCACAATAAAAACCAAGGAGACGGACACGCTTAAAGCAACATAAAGCCAGAATTCGCCATAATCATAAATTCCAGTCCATTGCCAGGCAAAAATCCTTAGAAAGCCGATAGATCCCAATATGCCTCCCAAGATAATCCCAGAAAACAATTCCTTTTTCATTACATACCACCAATCTTTAAGCTTTAATTCCTTTAAAGCCATGGCTCTAATAATTAGAGATGCTGCTTGAGATCCAGAGTTTCCCCCACTAGAAATTATCAAAGGAACAAACAAAGCCAAAACAACTGCTTTTTCTATTTCGCCTTCAAAAAATCCCATTGCAGAAGCGGTTAACATTTCACCAAAAAAAAGAATCACCAACCAACCCGCTCTTTTCTTAACAAGATCGGAAAGTGTAGATTGAGTATAAGACATCTCCAAACCTTTGGTACCTCCAAATTTGTGGATTTCTTCAGTAGACAATTCCTGTACTCTGTCTAAGATGTCATCGAAAGTTACAATCCCGACCAAGACACCAGCTTTGGTTATAATCGGAAGCGCAGAACGGTCGTATCTGTCAAATATCTCTACAGCTTCTTCTATGGATGTAGTAGCGCTTATGGCGGTTACATGCTCATCCATGAGCTCGGAAATTTTCGTGGAAGGTTCAGCCAATAGCAACTGGCCAATTCTAAGGTCATCGATCAGAACGTTATTTTCGTCAACAACATAAACGAAATTTAGGGTTTCTGCCTTTTTCCCCACTTTTTTAATATGGGTTAAAACTTCGTCAAGCGTTCTTTCTCTTTTTGTCTGAATGTAGTGGGGCGTCATCAACCTCGCAATGCTGTCTTTTTCATAGCCTATTAGATTTAGGGCTATTTCCCGTTCTTCCTGGTTTAAAAGGTTGATAGAGGATTTTATAAGATGATCAGGGAAATTTTCGAATAGTTTTGTTCTATTATCTGGTGGTAAATTATTTAACACCTCTGAAAGTTCCTTTGTGCCAAGCGCTTTTATTATCTCGATCTGTATCTGTGGTCGCAGGAATCGAAAAACTTGATTTTTCTTTTCGGCAGGAAGCGATAGAAATGAGATATTTCTTTCGTCGGAATCGAAATCTGTCAGTCGTTCAGCGATGTCGGCAGGATGCTGATTTTGAAAATTCACCATTTTAATATTTCTGAAAGTTATTAGATTTCCTTGAGGAGTTGTTTCGTCATAAACTTAATAATAATAGCTCTTAATGAAAACTAATTATTCTTATTAAATCTACAGAACACAAAACTTTGAAATGTGTCAAAAGAGGTTTTATGTTCCGTTCTAATGCATTCTTCTCTGGTAAAGGATTCTTGAAAGTGTATTTCTAAAGAGCTTTCAGTATACTGTTTAATCTCAATTCCGCTACATTTCTGGGGTCCTTCATCTGAAAATGTGCCAATAATAAGACTGCCTTTTGGCTGTATAGCCTGTGTTGCAATTTTTCTATATTGCTTTACGTCATTTTCATTGGTCAAAAAATGAAAAGCCGCACGATCGTGCCAACAGTCATAGACTTCCTCTGGGCTGAAATCGGTAATATCCGAAACAATCCAATTAACTTTGGATTCTCTCTCGCCCAATCGTTTTTTAGCTCTAGCTATGGCAGAAGCTGAGATGTCCAGTAAAGAAATATTTGTATATCCTAAATCCAATAAGTGATCTGCCAATAAACTATCGCCTCCTCCAATATCAATTATTTTCGCGTTCTTTGATAAATTGCATGTTTCAATCGTCTCAAGAGAAGTTGTAGGAATTTCCTGTGTCCAGCTTACTTGTCCGGGTTGTTTGGTTTGGTAAATATTTTCCCAGTGCTTTTTTCTGTCTTCGTGCATGTTAATTAAGTTTAAAATCGATAGAGATAATAGCATTACAAGATGGTAAGGATGAAAATCAATTTTTTTAAGGAAAAATTTATTTTCAATTATTTTCTTATTTAATAAAGATCTGATGTGTTGAACGAAATAAATCCATTTAAGACCACTTTATATTTAAATCAATTCTAAATAGCTTTCAAAGCATGTGGAATGTTTGGCAACATCCACTTTCAAGTGTATTTTTGCACTACTATTCTCGAAATAAATTAATAATGGCAATACTAACCTCTTCAATTGCACGAAAAGTAGCGATGGCTCTTTCGGGCTTGTTTCTCGTCATATTTTTGGCGCAACATTTTATCATTAATTTTACTTCGGTTATTGATCCTGAGACATTCAATAATCTGTCTCATTTTATGGGGCACAATTTCTTTGTTCAATTTCTCGCCCAGCCGCTTTTAATTTTTGGCGTGATTTTCCATTTTATTATGGGGCTTATTCTTGAAATCAGAAACCGCGGTGCAAGAAGTATAAAGTATGAATCCTTTAAAGGAAACAAAAATTCAACTTGGGCTTCGCGAAATATGATCATCAGTGGAGCTGTTATTTTGGCTTTCCTAGGACTTCACTTTTACGATTTTTGGTTTCCTGAAATTGTTCACAAATACGTTGAAACCAATCCTTTGGATGCAACTCGCTATTACCCAGACTTGGTTCAGAAATTTCAGAGCCCAGTAAGAACAGGGTTGTATTGTTTGTCTTTTGTATTGTTGGCGCTTCACCTTTGGCATGGGTTTTCTTCCTCCTTCCAAAGCATGGGATGGAACAATAAGTATTCAAAAGGTTTAAGAGGATTCACTCAATTTTACGCAATATTTATTCCTTTAGGATTTATTTTCATTGCGCTTTATTTACATTTTAATCAATAATCACCACGAAATTTAACGCTATGTCAATATTAGATTCAAAAATCCCAAAAGGACCCTTAGCAGATAAGTGGACAAATCATAAAAACGAAGTAAACCTAGTTAACCCGGCCAACAAACGTAGCATTGACGTAATTGTTGTTGGAACAGGCCTTGCTGGTGGTAGTGCTGCGGCAACCCTTGCGGAATTAGGTTATAACGTTAAAACATTCTGCTATCAGGATTCTCCACGTCGCGCTCACTCTATTGCAGCACAAGGTGGTATTAATGCAGCCAAAAATTATCAAGGTGATGGCGACTCTAACTACCGTTTGTTTTATGATACGGTAAAAGGAGGCGATTACCGCTCACGTGAAGCGAACGTATATCGGCTTGCTGAGGTTTCCGCAAATATAATTGACCAATGTGTTGCTCAAGGTGTTCCTTTTGCGCGTGAATATGGAGGAATGTTGGATAACCGTTCTTTTGGAGGGGTTTTGGTTTCACGTACTTTTTATGCGAAAGGTCAAACAGGACAACAACTTCTTTTAGGCGCCTATTCAGCAATGAACCGCCAAATCAATAGAGGAAAAATTATACCATATAACCGTCACGAAATGCTGGATTTAGTAATCGTAGACGGAAAGGCAAGAGGAATTATCGCGCGCGATTTAATTTCTGGAGAAATAGAAAGACATTCTGCGCACGCGGTGGTTATCGCATCTGGAGGGTACGGAAATGTTTTCTTCCTTTCTACAAATGCAATGGGAAGTAATGCAACCGCTGCCTGGAAAATTCATAAACGAGGAGCGTATTTCGCCAACCCTTGCTACACACAAATTCACCCAACGTGTATTCCGGTTTCGGGAGAACACCAAAGTAAGCTTACTTTGATGTCCGAATCTTTAAGAAACGATGGTAGAATTTGGGTTCCGAAGAAAAAAGAAGACGCCATTGCAATCCGTGAAGGAAAGAAAAAAGCTAAAGACCTTTCTGAAGACGAACGTGATTATTACTTGGAAAGAAGATATCCTTCTTTTGGAAACTTAGTGCCACGTGATGTTGCTTCTAGAGCAGCAAAAGAACGTTGTGATGCTGGTTTTGGGGTAAATAAAACTGGCCAGGCTGTGTTCTTAGACTTTGCTTCGGCAATTGAGCGCTACGGGAAAGAGCAGGCTGCAATGCACGGAAATCATAATCCGAGTAAAGAAGAAATTACAAAACTAGGAAAAGAGGTTATCGAGAATAAATACGGAAACCTTTTCCAGATGTATGAAAAGATCGTAGATGAAAATCCATACGAAAGCCCAATGATGATATACCCTGCGGTACATTATACGATGGGCGGTATTTGGGTAGATTACAACTTACAATCCACAATTCCGGGTTGTTATGTTACAGGTGAAGCGAACTTTAGCGATCATGGTGCGAACCGATTAGGTGCTTCGGCATTGATGCAGGGCTTAGCCGATGGATATTTTGTTTTGCCATATACTATTGGTGATTACCTTTCTAAAGACATTAAAACAGGAAAAATATCAACAGATTCTAAAGAGTTCGTAGAAGCCGAAAACAAGGTACGCGAACAATTAGAGAAGTTGTTGAAAAATAATGGGTCTCACTCTGTAGATCACTTCCATAAAAAATTGGGCCATATTATGTGGGACAAATGTGGAATGGCTCGTAACGCAGCGGATTTGGAATCGGCCATGACAGAAATAAGAGCGCTACGCGAAGAATTCTGGAGAGATGTAAAAGTTCCCGGTGAGATGAATGAAATGAATCCTGAGCTCGAAAAGGCCATGCGTGTTGCAGATTTCCTTGAATTGGGTGAACTGTTTGCAAAAGACGCCTTGCACCGAAATGAAAGCTGTGGAGGGCATTTCCGTGAAGAATATCAAACGGAGGAAGGCGAAGCGCTACGTGACGACGAAAACTTTATGTACGTGGCCGCTTGGGAATACACTGGAGATCCTGCAACGGAAATTCTTCATAAAGAAGAGTTGAAGTATGAGAATATTGAAGTTAAATCGAGATCATATAAATAGACTATGAAACTTACACTCAAAATCTGGAGACAGAAAAATAACAAAGCAAAAGGAGAGTTAAAAACATATCCTATTGACGGAATAGATGGTGACATGTCTTTTTTGGAGATGCTCGACGTTCTTAACGAAGAATTAATCAACAAAGGCGACGAACCTGTAGTTTTTGATCATGATTGTCGTGAAGGGATATGTGGAGCGTGTTCTCTACAAATAAACGGTGAACCACACGGACCCGATAGATTGGTCACAACATGCCAATTGCACATGCGAATGTTCAAGGATGGCGATACCATTATCATTGAACCATTCCGCGCAAATGCATTTCCTGTAATAAAGGACTTAATGGTTGACAGAACGTCTTTTGAAAGAATTCAGCAGGCGGGAGGTTATGTTTCTGTAAATACATCAGGAAACACTATTGACGCAAATGCCATACCTGTTAACAAACAAGATGCAGACGATTCTTTTAACGCGGCTACATGCATTGGATGTGGTGCGTGTGTAGCAGCATGTAAAAATGCCAGTGCGATGCTTTTTACTGCGGCTAAGGTAAGTCAGTTTGCTTTATTGCCTCAAGGTAAAGTTGAAGCAACGGAGCGTGTGTTGGCAATGGTGGCCCAAATGGACAAAGAAGGTTTTGGAAACTGTACAAATACAGGAGCTTGCGAAATCGAGTGCCCAAAAGGTATTTCTTTGGAAAATATAGCCCGAATGAATCGAGAGTATTTAAGCGCGAGCATGAAGGGTTAACATTTAATAATACTTTTTAAAGCTTTGAAACCCTTGCATTTAATGCAGGGGTTTTTTGTTGGCAGGAAAATTGCAACTTCAGTATTAAATAACGGTTTCAGATAAAATGTACGCCATTAATATACGTTATAATAAAAATAATGCTGCTCTATAAAAATAAAAAATTTTCAATTGTACTTCTTATTTGGGTGCTATTCTGCACCGAAATGATGGGGCAATCACGCAATATTATCGGAACGCATAAGACGACGAAAACTAAGGTTGTACAAAAGAAAAGAAATAGAATAGAAGATCCTACTGAAGCGTTAGCCAAATCAATCACTGCCTATTCACGTTCAGACTCTGAGAAGGTATATGCTATATATAGATGGATTGCATCCAATATTCAATATGACACTGAATTGCGTTTCAGCAAAAAACTTCAAAAGAAAATTTATATTTCGGAAGAAAAGGTTGTTGATAATGTTTTAGAAAGGAAAATGGCGCTTTGTGGAGGCTACGCGTTTTTATTCCGGGATTTATGTGCGCGCGTAAATATTCCTGTGGAGGTAATTCACGGTTTTACAAAACCGATTGAAGGGCAGCCCCAGAATTACAAGCAACCAAATCATACTTGGAATGCTGTAAAATTAAATGGAAAATGGCAGTTGCTGGATATAACATGGGCCGTTGGTCATGGATCAAGTAAACCTGATGATTTTTGGTATTTGACTAGGCCAGAGGATTTCATATACACTCACTACCCTGAAAATCCGAAATGGACTCTTATGAATAATCGCATTTCATTTGCAGACTTTAAGAAGCGCTAGTCTTGAATGGGTTATTGGTTAATAGGTATTGGTTATTTAGTTAAAGTTGGATTAGAAACAAGTAGCGAATAATTCAGGAATAATAACTCTTTCACCAAAAAAAGCCTCCACATTGCTGTGAAGGCTTTATTATTTTACAAAAATATATTCTTATGCTTCTGCGTTTGGAACGATAGAAACATAGCTTTTGTTATCCTTCTTTTTGGTGAATTTCACCAACCCGTCTACACGAGCGTGCAAAGTGTGGTCTTTACCACCATATACGTTTTCACCTGGGTGATGCGTATAGCCTCTTTGTCTGACGATGATATTTCCTGCAGTGGCAGCCTGTCCTCCAAAAATCTTAACGCCTAGACGTTTCGATTCCGATTCACGACCGTTCTTAGAACTACCAACTCCTTTTTTATGAGCCATTTTGTTTCGGTTTTAAAAATTATACTTCAGCAGGATTATTTATCTATCCCACCATCCAATTTGTCTTGCAATTCCTTTAGCTCATCCCATTTACCGTCAGCAGCTAATTGAGCTTGTTCTGGCCAAGTATCTGGAGTTAAGTGGGCTAGAGTTGAACTAGCCTCAGTAAGGATTTTTGCAATTTGTTCTGGAGTAGCTTTCGCAACTTTCGCAAAAGTATCCATTCCAGCGGCAACCATGGCCTCAGAAGCTTTCGGGCCAACACCTTCGATCTTTTTTAGATCATCGGTCTCAACTTTTTTAGCTGTCTTTTTTGAGGTTGAAGTTTTCGCAGAGGTCTCAGCTTTTTTTGCAGGCTCCTTTGAATCCTTTTCTTTTTTGCCTCCAGAGGCAACAATGCTTTCAATTACGATTTCAGAAAGATATTGACGGTGACCGTTTTTCTTACGGTAGCCTTTTCTTCTTTTCTTTTTGAAAACAATAACTTTGTCACCTTTAAGGTGCTTAACGACTTTTGCTCCAATAAGAGCGCCGTCTATAGCCGGGGCGCCAATGGTAATATTGTCTCCGTCACCAATAAGAAGAACATTGTCAAAAGACACTGACTTACCTTCTTCAACTGGCAAACGATTGACAAAAACCTTTTGGTCTTTCGCAACTTTAATTTGCTGCCCTGCTATCTCTACAATTGCGTACATAGCGAATCGTTTATAAAATTAGTTAAACTTTAATTTCTCCTACATTTCCAAGGGTTTTCGGCCATTGGTGCAAACAGGTTTGCGTAAGGGGTTGCAAATATAATTTTAAAAAACGAAACAGCAATGGGTTTTTGTCTAATTTACAGAGTGTTCCTGTTTCCATCTTTGGTATTCCAAGATGTTTTAAGAAGTTGCATGAAGCTGAATGTCAATATTAAAGAGGTTACAATGCCCATTATAAGAATTGCTACTAAAAGCATAAATGTGCTAAGATCCTCTTCCATATTCCATTGCGCCATTATATTATAGGCGAATTCAGTATCAAGTTGATACATATATATAGCCATGAAGATGGTGAATATTACCGAAGCTATAACCCCTGTTAAAAATCCTACCTCAAATCCTTTTTCATACTTCTTCTCGGGAAATGTACTTATAAATTTCTTGAGACTTAAATAAATACCGAAACCAAATATTATTCCGTTTACCGCACTTAAAATTGGATAATGGTGCCATCCAATTAATCTAATCAAAAGAAAATAGGCAATCAATAGGACTGCAGTCCATAAACCATAAGTAGAGTAAGTTTTTGACATGTTTGTTGGGTTTTATAGGTGGAAATTTTAAGAATTAACGTCCATCGAAAATAAGAAATCTAATTTTTTTATTCAAATGTGAATTTCCGTGGACTGTTATTAAGGTTTGAAGATAATAAATTTTAGTTTAGTTTTTTTGAATTTTAAGAAAACCTAAACTTTTCTTTTGGCATGGGTGGGTTTCGCCTAAAATCAATGTCACATTTAATGATTAAAACTTAGTAATGTTTTAAATTACTCCTAAAACCTCATATTTCTTCGTATTTTCGCCTTCTAAATTTCGAAGTTTAAAGAATCTATAAATTAAAGCAATGAAAAAAGCATTCCTTACATCTCTTTTTGCCTTTGCAGTCCTAATGGGAGCACAGGCACAGCATGTAGATTTTGAAGAATATGATCTAGACAATGGTCTTCATGTAATTCTTCATCAAGACAAAACGGCTCCAGTGGTTATTACATCTGTAATGTATCATGTGGGAGCTAAAAACGAAACTCCGGGAAGATCGGGATTTGCCCACTTTTTCGAACATCTTTTGTTTGAGGGAACGGAAAACATTGGTCGTGGTAAATGGTTTGAAATTGTTTCTTCAAATGGAGGAACCAATAATGCCAATACAACAGATGATCGTACTTACTATTACGAAGTCTTTCCATCAAACAGCGTTGAAATAGGGCTATGGATGGAGAGCGAAAGAATGTTTCATCCAATCATCAACCAAATTGGAGTGGATACCCAGAATGAAGTTGTTAAGGAGGAAAAACGTTTAAGAGTGGATAACCAGCCTTACGGAAATCTTCTAAAGGCAGTAAAAGAGAACTTGTTTAAAAAGCATCCCTATCGTTGGACTACAATCGGCGAAATGGAAGACCTTGACGCCGCTACTTTGGATGAATTTAAGGAATTCTACAAAAAATTTTATGGGCCGAACAATGCTACTCTCGTAGTTGCCGGAGATATTGATATCCCGGAGGTGAAAAAAATGATCAAAAACTACTTTGGCACGATTAAAAGAGGGCCTGAAGTTGTTCAACCTAATATTAAGGAAGATCCAATAACCAAACAGATAGATGCCAAATGGTATGATCCAAACATTCAGCTGCCTATGATTGTGCATGCTTATCGTACACCTTCTATGAAAGAGCACGATGCTTATGTATTGGATATGATTTCTACCTTATTAAGCGATGGAAAAAGTTCACGTCTTTACAAAAAATTAGTTGACGACGAGAAAATTGCTTTACAAGTGGCCGCTATCAATTTCAGTCAAGAAGATTACGGAAGTTACATCACATTGGCACTTCCTATGAACAATACTCCTCTTGAAACATTAACTAAGAAAATAGATGAGGAAATAGTAAAACTACAGACCGAATTAATTTCTGAACGCGAATTCGAAAAGCTTCAGAATATTTATAAAAATAATTTTGTGACCGCAAATGCTACGGTAGAAGGAATTGCCAATTCGTTAGCAGACTATTATACTTTTTACGACGATACCAGTCTTATCAATAAGGAGTTGGAAATTTACAGTAAAATTACTCGAGAAGAAATTCGTGAGGTGGCCAAAAAGTATTTGAACCCTAACCAGCGTCTTCGCTTGGAATATTTGCCAAAAAACGATCAATAATCACAAAAGAATACTCTTAAAATGAAAAAATATATATACCTATTTATAGCGAGTTTGTTTGTTAGCAATCTGGCTATTGCACAAATAGACCGAAGTAAACAGCCTGTTCCAGGTCCCGCACCTATTGTTAACTTATCTGAGCCACAGACTTTCAAGTTGGATAATGGTTTAACCGTCCTTGTTGTTCAAAACAATAAGCTTCCAGCGGTGAGAGCCCAGCTTTTAATCGATAATCCAATACATGCATCTGGACAAAAAGCGGGAGTTGAAAATATCTTTTCTTCAATGATGGGGAATGGAACTACGAACATTTCTAAAGACGAATTTAATGAAGAAGTGGATTATCTAGGGGCATCTATTTATTTTGGATCCGAAAGCGCTTATGCTAATTCTCTTTCAGAATATTTTCCTAGAATCATTGAATTAATGGCCGATGCCATTAAAAATCCGTTGTTAACGCAGGAAGAATTCGAAACTGAAAAAAACAAACAAATCGAGTTGCTGAAAAGTCAAGAAAAGGATGTTTCTGCCATTTCAAATAAAGTACGTTCAGCATTGGTCTTTGGAAAAGACCATCCTAAGGGGGAATTTACAACAATTGAAAAATTGGAGAAGTTGACCCTAGCAGATGTTAAAAGTTTCTACGATAATTTCTTCAACCCAAAAAATGCTTACCTAGTGGTTGTTGGAGATGTTACTAGAGCTCAAGTGGAAAAGTTGGTAAAAGCTAACTTGAGCGATTGGCAAGTAAAAGCTGTTCCTTCTGCCAAGTATAGCGATCCAAAGGATGTACAGTATACACAAATCAATTTTGTGGATATGCCAAACGCCGTTCAATCTGAAATCGGGGTTCAGAATTTAGTTAACCTCAAAATGAGCGATCCTGATTATTTTGCTGTTTTAGTAGCGAATAGGATTCTAGGTGGCGGTTTCAATAGTTTGCTGAACATGAACCTACGTGAAGCCCATGGGTGGACTTATGGGGCGTCTTCCAATGTGGGCGCAGATAAGGATATCACAAGATTTATAGCTTCAACAAGCGTAAGAAATGCTGTTACTGATAGTGCTGTTGTAGAAATACTGAAGGAGATAAGATTCATGAAAGATAACAAAGTGACTACCCAGCAACTTGCAAATGCTAAAGCCAAATTTACTGGAGACTTTGTGTTGGCTTTGGAACGTCCTGCGACTATCGCCAATTATGCCCTTAAAATCAAAACGCAAAATTTACCAAAGGATTTTTACATTAACTACTTAAGAAAGATCAATGCTGTTACAGTAGAAGATGTGGAGAGAGTATCTAAAAAATATTTCAAACCTGATAATCTTAGAATTGTTGTAGTAGGAAAAGGATCTGAAGTTTTAGGTGGTCTAGGAATGTTAAAAGGAGTAAAAGGTAGACCAATTCCTGTAAGTTATTTTGATGCGAATGCCAATCCTACAGCAAAACCTGATTATAACAAACCAGTTGAAGCTGGAGTGACTGCTGAAAGTGTGTTGAATAAGTACATTGATGCGTTAGGTGGAAGAAAGGCTTTGGAGGCTGTGAATTCTGTAAAGCTTGAGGCAAACGCCGAAATGCAAGGAATGAAATTAGGTTTAGAGATGATTAAGACAAAAAAGAATCAATCTACCATGATTATTTCCATGGGGGGCGCACCACTTCAGAAAACAGTCTTTAATGGGGAAACTGGCTATATGATGGGCCAAGGCCAGCGTATTGATTATGACGATAAGCAAAATGCGGCTGCAAAATTGGAGGCCATTCCTTTTATGGAACTGAATGCAAAAGATGCAAAGCTTGAAAGAACCGAGAAGGTTGATGGAAAAGATGCTTATGTGCTTTCTTTCGGAAAAGATTCTGAAGCCTATTATGATAAGGCAACTGGCTTGAAAGTAAAGGAAACCAGTGTGCAGGAAGCAATGGGGCAAACTATTACTGCCACAATTTCTTATGGTGATTATAAAGAGGTGGATGGAGTTAAATTTCCTTTTAGCCTAAAGCAGACTGCCGGTCCACAGGAAATTACATTTAATGTTGATAAAATAACCATCAATGCAGATGTTAGCGAAGCCGACTTCGAGTAAGCATTGAATTCTGTAAAAAAAGACCGCTTTATTAAATTAGAGCGGTCTTTTTTATAGAATTAATTTACAGTCTTAAGATTAATCTTTCCATGTTACCGTCTCCATCAAACGTCGCATATCTTCGCGCAAATACATTACAGCGGGATAAATAGAATCAAAATTAGGCTTGGCTTCGAAGTATAGTGCACCATTCAAAAAGTGATTTATACTGTCCGTAACGTAAAATTCCGCTTGAGTTGCTGCGTTGCCGTTTATCATATAAAACATGCCGTAAACATCCTTATCTGGATTGATGTAAGGTTGTTCGGGGATGCTATTGGCTTTAATTGTATGGTCATAGGCCAATTTTTGTGCATCCTGTAAAAGAGAATCCAAATTATTTTCTTTGACTTGTTGATAGGTCATATATAGGGTGGCCTTCATGCGTGGATAACGAATGTTTATGCCGCAGTGGGTCTTCTCGATCAATTCTGAAAACTCATTCATTTCGAAAGAATAGGGGCACTGTATTTCTATTGTCCGATATTGTGGCTCCGGATAATCCAATCTCAACTGGGCCGAAGGCTTTACCAAGGTTTCTTCGTTGCAAGAAGTGAAAACCATCAGCGCGGTAATAATCAGAACGGAAAGATATTTAATTTTCAATTTTAAGTTTTATTTGTTTGATGCGTTTGCCTTCAAAAGCTTCGATAGTAAACGCATATTCGTGGAAGTATATTACTTCATTTTTCTTAGGGAAGCCTTTTGAAATTTCCAATAAAAATCCTGCTATGGTCTCAGCTTCGCCTTTTTCTTCCTCAAATATTTCAGGGTCTTCAAGATTTATCACTTTATAAAAATTCTTCAGAGGAGTCTTGCCTTCAAAAATATAAGTGTTGTCATCAAGCTTTGAAAATATCAGGTCTTCATCATCAAATTCATCACTTATTTCACCTACAATTTCTTCAATGATATCCTCCATAGATATCAAACCACTAGTTCCTCCATATTCATCCACAACAATGGCGAGATGCATTTTCATCTCTTTGAATTCGTTTAGAAGGTCATCTAGTTTTTTATTTTCTGGTACAAAATACGCATCTCTTTTTAATGCGTTCCAATCCAAATTCTTTCTATCTGTATAAGGCACTAAATCTTTTACATATAATATTCCATTTATATGGTCTATGTTGTCCTTGTAAACAGGAATTCTGGAATAGCCATGCTGGATGATTTGGGGTATAATTTCTTTGAATGAATCTTCCTCATTTAAGGCGAAGATATCCATCCTGTTCTTCATTACTTGTTTGGTATCTGTATTTCCAAATGTTACAATTCCCTGTAGTATTTTTTGTTCTTCTTGGGTAGTATCTTTATTTGAAAGCTCCAGCGCTTGTGACAAATGATCTACACTAATATTTGATTTTTTCTTTCCATATCGCCCGTGCAAATACAGTGTAATTGAGCGCATAGGAATTGTAAGTGGCGACAATAGTGTGTCAAGAATGTTTAAAGGCTGCGCCATTAGGACGGCAAAGGAAAGATTATTCCGGTTGGCATAAATCTTCGGAAGTATCTCCCCAAATAATAAAATAAAGAAGGTTACTACTCCAACTTCCAATATAAATCTTATAGGTATACCATAAACGTAGGTTTTTAAACCAGAAAAAAGAGTGTCGCTTATTGAATCAAATATCAGAATGATTGCAATATTTATAAAATTATTGGCAACGAGTATGGTGGCCAATAATTTTTTAGGCTTGTTTAATAAACGCTGAACGATGTCCAGCTTTTTGGCAATTGATTTTTCGTTGTTAGACTCTAGATCTGATGCAGAAAGAGAAAACATTGCAACTTCCGCGCCCGAAATAAGGGCGGAACATGCAAGTAGAACAAATATCAAGACCACGCTTGTTATCTGGGCAAAGTCCAAAGTTTCAAGAAAATATAAACTAGGAGGCTCTGAATCCAATGTTATGTGTTTTGTTGTTCATTAAAAAGGAAGGATATCCTCCTCTTCATTTGAGGTAGGAGCCTGATTTTGATTTGTATCCTGTTGGGAGGAGGCTGGTTTTGTTTGTTGAACAGGTCCCGAAGGCTGTACCGAACTTTCGTTTTTTGGACTTAGAAAAGTAAAATCCGTACAATGTATCTCGGTAGAATATCTTTCAACTCCCTGTTGATCCTGCCATTTTCTGGTTTTCAATCGCCCTTCAATGTAGACTAGGTCGCCCTTTTTCAAATATTTCTCACAAATTTCAGCCGCTTTGTTTCGCACTATTACATTGTGCCATTCAGTGTTGGATACCCTTTCGTTGGTGGCTTTGTTGGTATAAGTCTCATTGGTGGCCAAGGGAAAACGGCCAATGCTGTTCCCACCTTCAAAATAATGCATTTTTACGTCATCGCCGGTATGTCCAATTAACATTACTTTGTTTAGTGTTCCACTCATAACTATTGCTTTTTTAATGCTTTTAAATGATTTGCAAAGATACTTTTAGGAAGTCTAAATATACACAATTTTAAGATTTTATAAATATGTTTAATATTTCTTATTCAGATTCGGTAATGCATGGATCTTGAAATCGCACTTCATAAAAAAAAGCTTTTAATAATCTTCGAAAAAATCTGAAAGGAAATTTTCTATCAATACTGGAACGGCATAATCATGAATTTCAGAAATAGAAATGTTTTCCATGATAGAGTTGGAAGTTTCCACTATCCAGAAATGTGCGTGAATATGTTGATGTGAAAGCTTATGCAAAATAGGTTTTTCGTTATAAAGCGAAAGAGATTCAATATTGAGATTATTGGTTAACTCTTTAAATTTATTGATTTCCACCAGCTGTTCTTGGCTGATGAAGTGCGTGCTTTCAACCAATGGGAATTCATATAGTTTGTGCCAGATTCCTTTTGCATTTCGCTGTTCAAGAATGGTTCTTTCATTGTTTGAAAGCACAACTAAATAATTGAAATAACGATTTTTAATGGGCTTGGCCTTAATTTTAACCGGAAGTTCCGTCACACGTTTTTCGTTTCGCGCAACACATCTATTCTCAAAAATACAACTTCCACAATCAGGACTTTGAGGCACACAATGCCGAGCGCCAAACTCCATCATTGCCTGATTAAAAGTTCCAGGGCTCAAAGGGTCAATAAGCTGTTGAGCAAGTTTCTTAAATTGCTTTTGCCCGGCAGATGTATTAATAGGAGTGGAGATTCCATAAATTCGTGAAAGCACTCTGTAAACATTGCCGTCCACAACCGCTTCTGCTTGGTTGTAGCAAATACTTGCAATAGCACTTGCGGTATAATCGCCCACCCCTTTTAGTTTAAGCAATCCTTGATAGTTCTGCGGAAATATGCCGTCCATTTCCTGCGACACCATTTTAGCTGTGGCATGAAGGTTACGCGCGCGAGAATAATATCCCAATCCTTGCCAGTTTTTAAGAACTTCTGCTTCGGTAGCTTGCGCCAAATCATGTATCGTTGGGTAGGCTACAACAAATTTCTCATAATAAGGAAGACCTTGAGCAACTCGAGTCTGTTGCAGAATTATTTCGGATAACCATACCTTATATGGATTGGAAGTATTGCGCCAGGGTAGATCCCGTTTATTTTCTAAATACCACGTTATTAGATTGTTGGATAAAGAAGTGTCAAGCATTGTCATTTGACGAAAGTAATCCATATTCCATTAAATTTTAAAGGATTATGCTTTGAATTATTGATTTTAAAATACGTATATTTGCCGTCTCTTAAAAACCCCGTTTTAAAAGATATTAATTAAAAAATTATAAGTAATGACGAAAGCAGATCTCGTAGCTAAGATTTCAGATAAACTTGGAATGGAGAAGAATGAAGTTCAGGCTACTGTAGAATCCTTTATGGAAGAAGTAAAAAACTCATTGGAAGGTGGAGATAATGTTTATTTGCGCGGTTTCGGAAGTTTTATCATCAAAACAAGAGCTGAGAAAACCGGAAGAAACATTTCAAAAAACACTACTATCAAAATTCCAGCCCACAACATTCCTGCCTTTAAACCGGCAAAAGTTTTTGTTGAGGGAGTCAAAACCAACGTGGAAGTAAAATAATAATAACCCGTTCCGCCCCCAGTTTTGAATATTGTCAGAATTTGGGAAGGGATATAAATCACATTCTCTATGCCAAGTGGTAAAAAAAGAAAAAGACATAAGGTAGCGACCCACAAACGCAAAAAGCGACGTCGCGCAAACCGCCATAAGAAGAAAAAGTAGTTTTTCAACTACTTTTTCTTTTTTAAAAGGTGTTTTGGACTGTGCCCTAAAGAAGGTGTGCTCCAAAACGCCTTATAATATTTGTTCTTTGAAAATGGAATTAAAGCCAGAAATTTTTTTTTGCTTTTAATTTCGCCGGGTTTTCGTACGTAAAACCTGTTGAAAAACATATTGTTTAATTATAAATTAATGTAACGTGAACTACGAATTATTCATAAAGTCCGGTTCACAATCAGTTGATTTTGCCCTATTGAAAGATGGGAGACTTATAGAATTACATAGAGAGGAAGAGGATAATAATTTTACTGTAGGCGACATATTCTTAGCCAAAATCCGTAAAACAGTTCCAGGTCTGAACGCCGCGTTTGTTAACGTGGGCTACGAAAAAGATGGTTTTCTGCACTATCATGATCTCGGACCCAAAGTATCTTCCCTTTTAAAATTCGTTAAAAGCGCAACTACCGGAAAACTCAAGGACTATTCCTTAAAAGATTTTCCGTTTGAAAAGGAGATTGACAAACATGGCAATATTAATGATGCCTTGAAAAACAACCAATCTATCCTAGCGCAAATAGTTAAAGAACCCATTTCCACAAAAGGACCACGCATTAGTTCCGAGCTATCCATAGCCGGAAGATTTATTGTGTTGGTACCGTTCTCGGATCGGGTTTCGGTTTCTCAAAAAATTGAATCTACTGAAGAAAAAGATAGGTTAAAACGCTTAATAACAAGCATTAAACCTAAAGGATTCGGCGTTATTATACGCACTGTTGCTGAGGGCAAAAAAGTAGCAGAACTGGACAAAGACTTAGCAAATCTCATGGAACGCTGGACGGCCATGTGTAAAAAATTGCAAGGGGCGCACCACCCATCAAAGGTGCTGAGCGAGCTAAACAGGGGAGCTTCCCTTATTAGAGATATGTTCAACGACTCATTCTCCGCAATACATATCGATGATGAAACCCTATACTTGCAAATAAAAGATTATGTGCAGGAAATTGCACCTAAACAAGAAAACATTGTAAAGTTCTACGACTCCAATGTGCCTATTTTCGAGAAATTTGGAATAGACAGACAGATCAAAACCTCCTTCGGGAAATCTGTATCTGGTAGTAAAGGAGCCTATTTAGTGATAGAACACACTGAAGCAATGCACGTGATAGACGTGAACAGTGGTAATAGAAGTAACAAGCAGAAGACCCAAGAAGGTACAGCCTTAGAAGTGAATATGATCGCTGCTACCGAAGTTGCCAGACAGTTGAGATTACGCGATATGGGAGGAATCATTGTCATCGATTTTATCGATATGGCAGATGCTGCCCATCGCAAACAGCTTTATAATCATCTACGTGATGAAATGAAAGATGACAGAGCTAAGCACAAAATTTTACCACCTAGTAAATTTGGATTGATACAGATTACCCGACAAAGAGTGCGGCCTGAGATGAATATCAAAACCCGAGAGGAAGATCCAAGCCAAGGAGATGATGGTGAGATTGAAGCTCCAATTATCGTAATAAATAGAATTAATGAAGAAGTGAAAACACTCTTCAATAAGGATCATAAAAAGCTTACGCTAAATACGCATCCTTTTATTGCAGCATTTTTAACTAAAGGATTCCCATCCGTGCGTACCAAATGGTTTTTGGAACACAAAAAATGGGTAAAAATTCAACCTCGAGATGCATACACTTACCTCGAGTATCACTTTCATGATAAAGATGGTGAATTGATAAAATGATTTATGAACCCCTTTTGAAGATTCTCTTCGGAAGGGGTTTTTTTATTTCCATTGTTTACCTTTTAGGTTCAAAATATGAATTCATCCATTCAATCAAAATAATTTATCTTCACAAAAAAATTTCACCTTGAACACCCACAAATCTTACACTGTTGATGAAGCCACTAGGCGAATGGAGAGATACTGTGTCTATCAAGAGCGCTGTCATAAGGAAGTGCACCAAAAGCTTTATGAAATGAGGATGATACCAGATGCAATTGATCATATTATAAACCATTTACTTCAACATAACTTCCTAAATGAAACGCGATTTTCTCAGGCTTTTGCCAGAGGAAAATTCAGCACTAAAAAATGGGGCAGAAGTCGCATCATAAATGAGCTTAAACGCCGTGATATCTCTCGGTTCAATATTCAGATCGCATTAAAAGAGATTCCTGATTCGGAGTATTATAAAACCTTTGATCAGCTTGCTGAAAAGCGCTTAAGACAATTGGAATCTGAAACAAATCTTCAGAAAAAACGTAAGAAATTGGCCGATTATCTTTTTTATAGGGGATGGGAAAGTGAACTGGTTTACGGAAAGGTGAATGAAATTTCTTAAATAGTTTTCTGAAGGCCAATAACTTGTCATTTGACCATTGGGAGAAATCCATTACAGTGGTTTTATGAGCGATGGTGGATGAGATTCCTCCTGCGTCGGAATGACAATTACGAATTTATTTGTCATTTCGACCCTCGGGAGAAATCCCATTACAGTGGTTTTTTGTGGCCAGGTGGATGGGATTCCTCCTGCGTCGGAATGACAACGTCGTGGTTTTGGATTGACAACAGAGTTCTACTTATTTGTCATTTCGACCTTCGGGAGAAATCTCATTAAAGTAGTTTTTTTTAACCAGGTGGATGGGATTCCTCTGCGTCGGAATGACAACGTCGTGGTTTTGGATTGACAATAGAGGTCTACTTATCTGTCATTTCGACCCTCGGGAGAAATCCCATTACAGTGGTTTTATGAGCGATTGTGGATGAGATTCCTCCTTGGGTTCACGAGAAATCCCATTGCGGTGATCTTGTGAGGCCAGGTAGATGGGATTCCTCCTTCGTCGGAATGACAACGTCGTGGTTTTGAAATGACAACAGTTAGCCTTCAAGAATAAGAATTGAGGAGTGAAGTTCTCCTTAATGAGGCGCTGGCAGCAGAATGCCTAAATATTGAAAGAAAGCCCCGCATTCACGGAAACTTGATTATTCAATTTTTCTGCCGGTGTTAAATCATCAGTGTTATATTTGGAAATTGGAATATTCAATTCGGTGAAAAGTCCAAACCCGTGAGTGAAGAAATAACGCATTCCCAAATGGGCGCCGAAGTTCTTTAAACCTACATTCAACCCCGGATAAATGTCAAATCTGGTATCTACATTAATAACATTTCCAAGATGTGCATTAAACCTTCCTTTTAGATCAAATCTATCCGTAAATTCAGGATTTTTACCTGCACTGGCGTCACGGACCTTTTCCACTCCCAATAAATAGCCCGAAACAATCCCTACCGATATATTATCTCCCAAGCCAAAATCTGCACTGGCCATAATTCCCGTGGCATTATTTTGAAAGTTTGCCCCAACCTGAAATTTGACATCTCCTTTCCCATAAAATGCCTGACTGATTGCAAATTGAAAACAGAATAGTGCTATTATAGTAGTAAACAATTTCATTTGAGGAGTTTTTAAAATCAACTAAAATTTAATTTTCGAAATTACAGTATTTTATGCGTTCGAACAATGGCTTGTTCGTTTTTCCAATCAATCCATTTTTGACCCTTCCATCTTCGCATGAAATTATCGTAATACCGCATAAATACAATATTGTAGAGCGCTTTTGCAAAGTTTTTAGGATTTCGTGGCATTGCGCGTAAACTCATTGAAAATCCTGGAGTTATATATCGCATATAATGCCAATACCCTTCGGGCATATATAATACATTTCCATGTTCAAGATTAGTTATATATCCTTTAGCTTTTTTAAGGGCAGGCCATTTTTGATAATCTGGATTGGAAAAGTCAATATCCTCTCTCGTTATTAGTGAATGAGGTACCTTATAAAGAAAATCATTTTGTTTTTGGTCAAATAGGATTACCTCCTTTTTTCCTTGAAAGTGAAAATGAAAAATATTTGCCAGATCAATGTCATAATGCATAAATGTATAGGAATCTGTACCACCAAAGAAAAGCATGGGAAGTCCTTTCATTAATTTCAAACCAAAATCGGGGTAGGAATAATCGTTTTGAAGTATAGGGACCTCTTTTAAAATATTCCACAAGAATATTCTGTATTTAGTCGGCTTGGATTTAAGCAAATCCACATATTCCCTCATTTTCATTTCTGCATGGGGCTGATTGAACTCGTTTTCATGACTCACGGGTCTATCGTCATAAAGAGGAACCACTTTATCGCCCGCAACCTTGGCCATATAATCAAGATTCCACTTTGAAAATGCAGGCCAATCCTCAATAAACCTTTCAATAACAACTGGTTTTTGTGGTTTGAAGTAATTTTTCAGAAAATCCTCTTTGGTTATGGTTTCTAACCGATCTATCTTCTCTAGCTCCATAATGATGAGATTGACGCAAATCTACAACTCTTACCTCTTTATTATAATATGGTTAATAAAATTTTAATGAAATTAGGGAGTAGCTCTTGAATAGAGATAATATAAAAATAAAATCCCGACAAGTTGCTGAAGCCGCCGGGATTTTTATGATAATGATCTTATTTTCTCTGGAAGTTATTTTTGTATCTCTTTTTCACCGCTATTCGGTAATTTTTCGAAGCCCATGTTATATAAGGTAAATCCAAAAATATCAGCGTATTGCTCTATTGTTTTGCTCACTGGAGTTCCAGCACCATGTCCAGCATCTGTTTCTATCCTAATCAATACTGGATTAGATCCCGCTTGTTTTGCTTGAAGTTCTGCAGCAAATTTAAAACTATGTGCAGGTACCACTCTATCATCGTGATCTCCTGTAGTGATAAGGGTTGCAGGATATTCAACACCTTCCTTTACATTGTGCAAAGGAGAATAGCCTTTTAGATATTCAAACATTTCCTTGCTGTCTTCTGCAGTTCCATAATCATAGGCCCATCCTGCCCCAGCAGTAAAGGTGTGATAACGCAGCATGTCCAATACTCCCACAGCAGGAAGCGCAACTTTCATAAGGTCTGGGCGCTGAGTCATTGTAGCACCAACCAAAAGACCTCCGTTAGATCCTCCTCTAATTGCCAGATAGTCACTGGAGGTAAATTTATTGTCGATTAAATATTCTGCCGCCGCGATAAAATCGTCAAAAACATTTTGCTTTTGCAATTTTGTTCCGGCATCGTGCCATTTTTTTCCGTATTCTCCACCACCACGAAGGTTTGGAACGGCATAAACACCTCCTTGTTCCATCCATACTGCATTTGCTATACTAAAGCTTGGGGTTAAGCTTATGTTGAAGCCGCCGTAAGCATAAAGGATAGTTGGATTTTTACCGTCTAATTTTAGTCCTTTTTTATGGGTAATAATCATCGGAACTTTTGTACCATCTTTTGAAGTATAAAACACCTGTTGACTTTCGTAATTTTCAGGATTGAAATCAATTTCAGGTTTAATAAACAACTCCGACATTCCGTTTTCAATTTCGTATTTGTAGATGCTTGGAGGAGTTACATAATTTGTAAAGGAATAATAAAGTTCTTTTTCATCCTTTTTAGCGCTAAATCCTCCAGAGGAACCTACTCCGGGAAGTTCTATTTCTCTAATAAGTTTTCCCTCATAATCATATTGCATAACTTTAGAAACAGCATCCACCATATAGTTCGCAAAAATACTTCCTCCTCCCGTGCTGGCATTTAAAACATTTTCAGTTTCCGGCAACAGATCTTTCCAGTTTTCTGGTGTTGGATTACTGGCATCTACCGTAACAATTCTTTTATTAGGGGCGTTCTTATTAGTTACAATATAAAGCTTGGAACCCACATTTTCCATAATGTAAGTATCTGAATCTGGATTGTCCAGAATTGTAATAAATTTTGAATCCGGCTTTTCCAAATCTTTGATAAAAAGTTTGTTCCCCGAAGTAGAAACACTTGCACTTATAACCAAATATTTATTGTCCTCGGTTACAGAAGCCCCTATATAACGATGTTTTTCCTCGGGAGTGGCTCCAAAAATAACTTTGTCCTCACCTTGTGGAGTTCCCATTTTGTGGTAGTAAACTTTATGCTGATCTGTTTTGGCAGATAATTCACTTCCTTTTGGCTTGTCGTAGCTTGAATAATAGAAGCCATCTTCACCTTTCCATGAAAGTCCGCTAAATTTAACGTCTTTTAAAGTATCCCCTACTAGATCTCTAGTTTCTGTATCCATCACCAAAACCTTGCGCCAATCGCTTCCTCCTTCAGAAATGCTATAGGCAAGTTTACTGCCATCTGAAGAAAAACTTGTTGCATCCAAGGAGGTAGTTCCTTCCTTGTTGAAAGTGTTAGGATCTAAAAATATTTTTGCCGTAGACGGGTCTTCCCCTGTCTTATATTGGTAAAGAACATATTGGTTCTGAAGTCCATTGTTTTTGAAAAAGTACGTGTACTTACCTTCTTGAAAAGGAGGGCCTACTTTTTCGTAATTCCATGCATCTGAAAGCCGTTTTTTAAGTTCATCGCGAAATGGAATGGTATTGAGATAATCAAAAGTTACTTTATTTTCTGCTTTTACCCACTCAGCCGTTTCTTGACTTCGGTCGTCTTCCAGCCAGCGATATGGATCTTTAACTTCTTGTCCGAAGTAGGTATCAACGGTGTCTACTTTTTTTGTTTCGGGATAAGTCAATTTAATTTCTTCTTTTTTGGGCTGTTCTTGGCAGCCTATAAAGGCAAGAGCCAAGATAGCAGGAATAATAGTAAGTTTCATAGGATTATCGAATTTTAAAAGATGCAAATGTACGGCTTTTTTCAGATGAACGAAAACAGTGTATAACGCAAAAAGACCTCTGAATTGAGGTCTTTTAAACGGTTGGTCTATTTCATTCAGTGGAAAAGTGGTCTATAGGATTTCCAATGTTTGTAAATTAAAATTGCATTTAGTAGCACTACAACAATAGCAAGAATGAGACCTGGCGAATCCAAAAATAAGTGGAACAGCAAAACATTCACAGTTATCGGTACTAGTAGAATTAACGCGAATGATACCCATTTGTTAAACACAAGAAGGATTCCGACGAAAATTTCTAAAATTGCAACCACTGGCAGAACATATCCAGTATTGTTAAGAGTGTCCATAAACAATGATGCATCTTCATCAAAAGTTGGGGTAGGCAAAAAATTGAAATGAATCAGTTTGCCCAATCCAAAAAAGATTAATCCTAAGCCTAAGATTATTCTTAGGATTTTAGTAAAGGTTGAATTCATAGGCTTGATTTTAATGTTAATTTCCTAAAGATAAGAAATATAAGCAGTCAAGACGTATGAAAATTATATTTTATTTAAGAATTAGGGTGTGCTAATCGTAAATGGAGTGTGCAAAGTTCTAAAACGTTTAATACTTCTCCAAGTTCTTTTACCTAGACTGCGAAGAAGAATTTAAATGTTCTGAGGTTTATACTGGAAAATCCTTACTGTCTAGCCAACCAACTTTGTTTATACCAGTTTTTGATCTATCAAATATTCAGCAATTTGGATAGTATTTGTCGCAGCGCCTTTTCGTAGGTTATCACTTACAATCCACATATTGAGAGTGTTAGGTTGAGTCTCATCTCTACGAAGTCTTCCTACAAACACGTCATCTTTTCCTTGGGCATAATAAGGCATAGGGTATGTATTGGTATCGGGATTATCCTGAAGCTTTATTCCTGGGGTGTTATGAAGCATAACCCGCACTTGCGCCAAATCGAAATCGTTTACGAATTCCACATTTACAGCTTCACTATGGCCTCCAGCAACAGGAATTCTCACTGCCGTTGCAGTTACAGAAAATGTTCTATCGTCAAATATCTTTTGTGGTTCACGCGCCAATTTCATTTCCTCTTTGGTATAGCCATTCTCTTCAAAAACATCGCAATGGGGCAATGCATTTCTATGGATGGGATAAGGATAGGCCATTTCACCTTTTATGCCTGCCATTTCATTTTCCATCTGGTTTACAGCCTTCACGCCCGTTCCCGAAACCGATTGATAGGTAGAGACAACAACTCTTTTCATTTTGAATTTTGAGTGAAGAGGAGCCAATGCCATAACCAATTGAATTGTCGAGCAATTGGGGTTTGCAATTATTTTATCTTCCTTTGTAAGGATATGGGCATTTATTTCTGGAACAATCAATTTGATCTTCTGGTCCATTCTCCATGCTGAAGAATTATCGATTACCGTTGTTCCCGCTTCAGCAAATTTTGGAGCCCACTCATGGGAAGTATTTCCGCCTGCAGAGAATAAAGCGATATCTGGCTTTAAAAATAAGGCTTCTGAAAGACCAATGACCTTAATGGGGTGGCCTTTAAAAATTATTTCCTTGCCAATAGATTTTTCCGAAGCTACTAACAGTAATTCATCTAATGGAAAATTTCTTTCTTCCAATACCTTCAGCATCATTTCGCCAACCATGCCGGTGGCACCAATTAAGGCTAATTTCATATTTCGTGATTTGTAAGTTATATCCATCTATTTGTGCGGAATGACAGCCTGGTTTAGCGTCAGAATGACAATCATAGAATTTGGTAAAATTAAGCTTTAACAGGAGAATTGATTAAAATAATCCCATAAAAAAAGTACCCTCCTTGCCGATTGACTTGGAGGGATTAGGGTTAAAAATCGTGGTGTAGCGGTGAATTTCCTTAGGTAAACTAAGGGCGGCTGTTTTGTAAATTATGGGTCCGCAAAACACTGATTGTAGACTATAAAATAATGATTCTAAATTATTGGATGACTAAGATACCTATTAAAAAGAACATTCTAATACTCTTCAAATGAATTCTGGATCTTTTCAGAATTACCTCTAAAAGGAAAATCTTCATTTTAATCAAAAGGATAAAATGAAGATTTTGATATTATTATTAGACTTTTTAAATGCACAATAGTAGCATAAGAAGTCAAGAGTTTGAATTGAGAAAGATTATCTTTTTCTCAATTCATCGCGGATTTCCAACAAGATATCTTTCTCAGAAGGCCCTGGATCTGCTGCTGGAGCTTCTTCTTTTGCCTTACGCACTTTTGCATAACCTTTAACAATCATAAATAGAACAAATCCAACGATGATAAGATTGATAATGGAGTTGATCCACTTGCCATACATAATTGCATTTTCTGGTTTTGTAACTTCACCATCGGCTGCAACTACAGCTGGATCTAAGACGTATTTAAGATCTGCGAAATCCATCCCTCCTGTAAAATGCCCTACTATAGGCATAATCATGTCATTGGTAAATCCTGTGACCACAAGCCCTACGGCGCCAGCCAAGATTACTGCAACGGCAAGATCAACAACATTGCCAGTCATTATAAAATCTCTAAATTCTTTTAGCATAATTAAGGTGGTTTTAGTTAATAGTTTGTTTTATTATTAGTCAAAAATAGAATTATTTTAACTAATAAACTTTATTTTCTGCTAACAACTCGCTTAACTCTTTGCGAAATAGCGGAAATGAGTTCGTAAGAAATTGAATTTATGGCGGCAGACAATTCTTCTGCAGTAGATGAAGATCCGAAGACAATGGCTTCATCACCCTCTTCACAATCTATATTTGTTATATTCACCATTATCATATCCATGCATACATTACCTAGAATTGGGGCTTTTTTTCCATGTATGGTTACCCAACCTTTGCCCTTTCCGTAGGACCTGGGAATGCCGTCAGCATGGCCAATGGGTAGCGTTGCAGATCTAGTTTTTTCAGTAGCCATAAAGCTACGGTTGTAGCCAATACTTTCACCTTTTTCTACAGTGTGAATTTGGGAGATTACAGTTTTTAGAGTGCTTATTGGTTTTAAATGTTTGTTTTCTTCCGGATCATTTCCGAAGCCATAAAGGCCTATCCCTGTCCTTACCATGTCAAAATGAGCTTCCGGATAATTAATAATTCCTGAGGTATTCGCACAGTGGCGCATGGGGCTATATCCTAGTTTTGAAATTAGTTCTTCGGAAATAATCTTGAATTCCGTTATTTGTTGGAGAGAGAATTCCTTTTCATTCAAATCTTCACTTGCCGCCAAATGGGAAAAAATCGATTTAACCTTTACACTTGTAGTTTTTTCAAGTCTCTCAATTATAAAATCCAACTCATCCTTTTCAAAACCCAGTCGTTTTAGACCTGTGTCAATCTTTAGATGGATGGGATAATTATTCTGACCTTTATTTTCTGCAAAGTTTATAAACTCTTCCAACATTTTTGGAGAATAAATACTGGGTTCTAAACATCTATTTATAATTACATCAAAGTTTGTGGGAAGCGGATGTAAAACTAAGATCGGAGTTTTAATATCCTCGTTTCTTAATGTTTCGCCTTCGCCAGAGTAGGCCACGGCAAAGTAGTCAATTCCCAAATCTACAAGCTCCTTTGCTATGGAAACGGAATCGCTTCCGTATCCGAAGGCTTTGACAACTCCAAGAATTTTGGTTTCGGGTTTTAGTTTTGAAGATAAATAACGATAGTTGTTGTCTAAGGCATTGAGATCAATTTCTAAGACAGTTTCTTTAGCTTTTTGCATTGTATATTATTTCCCGGAATTTTCGGGAGTGGGGTTTGGAATAATATTTTGGGGTTCTTTAACTTCTAATTTTATGGCTTTATCACGTAATTGAGCTTTATAAAAGGCCGCGCGGCTCAAAGGTTCATATTCATCAGTTTCCCCTAATAACACTAGGGCTTCGCTTTTTGCTTTTCTATAACTATAATGAGCAAGGTTTCCAGTCCGGGTACAGACAGCATGAACTTTAGTTACGTACTCCGCAGTAGCCATAAGGGCGGGCATGGGACCAAAAGGATTGCCTTTAAAATCCATATCCAGACCAGCAACAATTACGCGAACCCCGCGATTGGCCAAGTCATTACAGACTTTCACGATTTCATCGTCAAAAAATTGAGCTTCATCTATTCCTACTACATCGCAATTATCTGCCAAAATTGGAATATTTGCCGCCGCAGGTACAGGAGTAGATCGAATGGCATTTTTATCATGGCTGGTAACTGAATCTTCGGCATAACGAGTGTCAATGGAGGGCGTAAAAATCTCTACTTTTTGACGCGCAAACTGGGCTCGTTTCAGCCGTCTAATAAGTTCTTCAGTCTTTCCTGAAAACATGGAGCCGCAGATCACCTCGATCCAGCCAAATTGTTCTTTCTGATTTACCGTATTTTCGAGAAACATAGCTTAATTTTACGCAAAACATTTACACCAACATCCTTTTTAAAAGGAATGCCAATTATTGAATTTCCATAATCTCTTTGAAAACAGGAGCTTGTATAAGAAACTAAAAATAGTTGACGTTTACATATAGGATGTGTAAATTTATAAAAACAAAACAGAAAATTGGTTTAATTTGAAAAGATGTGGAAGTCCAATTTACAAGTTGAAGTTTTGGAATTTCCCCAGCATAAAAAAGAAATATAATGAAGAAGAAACTTCGCGAACAGTTAAGATTGTTGGCACAGCAAATAATAGAAAAAGAAGAAACATTTCAAACCACGCAAATAAAAAAGTCAGTTCTAGATCTGTATAATCAGTTGGTAGTACTGGAGTATTTGGAAAACCAAATTGACGATACTATTTCTGAATCCACTGAAGAATCTTTGGATTCGAAAAGTTTCCGTGAAGAAAATTGGTTTACGGAACCTGAACCTGTGCCCCAACCCTCCCACAAAGAGGATATAGTTGAGCCATTGATGGAGAAAATAAAAGATATTGTTGCGCAAATGCCTCAGGAAAGCGAGCGTCTTGATGAGTTTCTTAACAATATGTTGCCCCAAAGGAATGAAGAAACTTTTACTCGAAAACCACAACCTACAATTTCAATGCAAAAAGAGGTGGAGCCACCTGTCTCAAAAGTAGAACAGCCTGAACATTCAATTAAGGACGTTGAACAAACCCCACCTAAAATAGAACACCCTACACCTGAAAAAACAGCAATCCCAGCTGTTAAGCAGGTTAGGAACGAATTGGAAGAATTCGCATCTGCCTATCAGAAAATGCCAGAATTTGAGCGAAAAAATCCAGAACTATTCCCTCCTTCTACAGGAATGAGGCCTGCGAGTAAGAATGTTTCAGAATCACGGTCTAAATCGCTCAATGATTCTATAAATAAAGGCTTAACTATTGGATTAAATGATCGATTGGCCTTCGTTAAACATCTTTTTGAAGGTCAAACCGAAGATTACACACGCGTTCTTTCCCAGATTAATACCATGGATTCCTTTGAAGAGGCGGAACGTTTTATTGTTGAAAATGTAAAGCCAGATTATCATAATTGGCATAACAAAGAGGTGTATTCTGAAAGGTTTATGCTTATTATCGAAAAGAGCTTCAATTAGAATCGAAATTTTTCTGATCTGCTTTTCTTCTAATAAATTATTTTACGAGTGAATTATGGGGAAACTCTATTTAGTACCAACTCCAATTGGCAATTTAAAGGATATGACTTTTCGGGCCGTGGAGGTACTGCAAAATGTTGACCTTATCTTGGCCGAGGATACTCGGACCAGTGGGAAGTTGATGAGGCATTATGAAATATCCACCCCCATGCATTCCCATCATATGCACAATGAGCATAGAACTGTAGAGGGAATAGTAAAGCGGATTCAAGCAGGAGAAACCATTGCTTTAATTAGTGACGCTGGAACGCCGGCAATTAGCGACCCCGGATTTTTGTTGACTCGAGCTTGCGTAGAAGCAAGTATTGAAGTGGATTGTCTCCCTGGCCCCACCGCTTTTGTTCCTGCCCTTGTAAATAGTGGATTCCCGAACGATAAATTTATATTTGAAGGATTTCTGCCTCCAAAAAAAGGCAGGAAGACCCGATTTGAAATTTTGGCAGAGGAAACGAGAACTATTATAATCTATGAATCACCTCATAAACTTTTAAAAACGCTTTCTCAGTTTGTGGAATTTTTTGGAGCAGAAAGACCAATTTCGGTATCTCGGGAAATTTCAAAACTTCATGAAGAAACGGTTAGGGGAACAGCCGAAGAGGTTCTGAAACATTTTGAAGCCAAGCCAGCAAAAGGGGAAATTGTTATTGTAGTGGGTGGAAAGAAATAAATGATATTTTTACAAAATTTCTTCCTTGCAATCAAGATTAAATCGCTACCTACCAATTGGCATTCTTGTATCTATTAAAAAAGGAACCCTCTCAGTTTCGAATTGTAATTGTACACCGAAACTGTGAGGGTTTTGAAACCTTCCAAGAATGATTAAATGTTAATCAGAACCTATCCTTTTACTTACTTAGCAATAACAATTCATTACAGAAGATTTCTGTGATATAATGTTTTTTGCCTTCCTTATCCTCCCAGGATCGATTGGTTAATTTTCCTTCTACGGCGATTTCCTGACCCTTTGTGACATAGTTTTCCACAACGTTTACGAGCCCGCCTCTTACCACCACATTATGCCAATAGGTGCGTTCCACTTTTTCTCCTATTTTGTCTTTGTAACTATCATCTGTGGCCATCGAGAATTTGGCCATTTTATTGCCATCGGCAAAAGTTACGATTTCTGGGTCCTGGCCCAATCTTCCAATCAACTGTACTTTGTTTCTAAGTGCGTTCATGATTTCAAAATTTAATGATTAAACAATTGATACTATCGAATTTCATATTGTTCGACAGGACAAAATTATAACGCCTTCCAAAGGTTATGCGGTTTATAATCATTTACATACGTTTACTTCCCTTTGTAAGCGTTTGTAAATGGATAGATCTTATAGTTGAGTGAGTTTGTACGCTATGGAGACGTCTAGATTTTTGAATTGACGGAGATAAAATAATTACGTATTTAATAATTTATTCGTCAAAGGATACTTGGAGAGATGATTAATGCAAGAATATTTATAGGAAATTGATAAAATATTCTAGCGCAGAATACTGAGAATTCACGAAAGTTTTAAAATGGCATGAGGTTTCAGTAGTGTATTCCTCTGGGAACAGAGAGAATGTATAAATTAAGAAACCTTACCAGGATTGTCCTTTAAGTTGCATCGCTGCATTTAACACGTCGCGCTGACTTATTTGTCCTACTAACTTACCATCTTCAAGTATTGGGAAGCGACGATGCTTCGATTCTAAAAATTTATTGGCGGCGTCCAGAACGTTCATATCACCATCTATGGTTTCTACATTTTTTATCATATGTTCTTTAACCTTTATATTTTCCATGGGGTGATTGTGGTAGCGACAATCACTGATTTCCTTTAAACAATCTCCTTCGGAAATAATTCCAATCAGTTCATTTCTCTCATTGACCACAGGTCCTCCAGAAATATTTCTTTTTAGAAGAATTCCTATAACCTCCATAACGGATTGTTCGGGTTTGAAAGTCACCAGATTTCGAGTCATATAATCAGAAACTTTGATTTTCTCAGATACGCCTTTACTCGGCTTTGCTCTTCGGCCCATAAAACTTTTGATTCCCATGATGTCAGATTTTTGGTGATCTCCTAAAATTAGACATTTTTTCATTAACGAGGTTCCTAAGGTGTTCAAAATTATGAGATTAGAAAATGGGCCTAGTTTTTCCAAATGGATATTACCCTTCAATTCCACTTCTTGTTCTCTTTTAGAATGCATAGAATCAGGGGAGGACAAATGTCTGAATTTTACTCTGATAGTTTTTGCTAAAAATAATTTTTGCACTACTTAATTTTATTTTTAGATTTGACTAAAAATTAAACATCGCATTATGAAAAAATACATTTTAGGAGCTTTAATTCTTCCTAGTCTGCTTGCTTGTGAAGCTTTGGGTCCATCGGAGCCCGAGGAATACGAACTTCTGGATGGCCCAGTGGAGAATTTGACTCAAGCTGAATCGCGTCGGTTTGTTGCCGGCGATGTAGCATTTAACGATCAAATTTTTACGGTCGAAAATGGTTTAGGTCCAATTTTTAATGGCACTAGCTGCGTAAGTTGTCATGCCGGAGATGGGAAGGGGCACCCATTTGTAAAGTTTACGCGCTTTGGCCAATCTCTTCCCGGAATCAATGAATATCTTGATATGGGTGGTCCGCAACTTCAAAATAGAGCAATTCCCGGATATAACCCGGAAACGTTGCCTCCCGGTGCCCCGCATGGAGATCTTGTAGCTCCTATTGTTACAGGATTAGGATTCTTGGATGCCGTTACGGATGCAGATTTAATTGCTATGTCAGATCCTGATGATTTGGATGGGGATGGGATAAGCGGTAGAGTTCACTGGAATGACAGACCAGATTATGTGACAGATAGACCAGACGCTATTTCACAAGATGGAAAATACATCAGTAGATTTGGAAAGAAAGCCAGAATGTATGATCTGCTTCACCAAACTGCAGATGCCTACAATCAGGATATAGGAATAAATTCTTACTATGAACCATTTGATAATTATAGCGGAGATCGAGTTCAGCCTGAAATAGACAGACAGACTATTAATGACGTTGTCTTTTATCTAAAAACCTTAAAAGCTCCTGTTCCCAGAGATCAGGATAATCCAGATGTTAGAGCTGGAAGACAGTTATTTGAACAGGCCAATTGCGTGGCATGTCATAAGCCAACTTTAAAAACGGGGTTTTCACCCATCGATGCAATTGCATTTAAGGAATTTCATCCCTATACCGATCTGCTTTTACACGACATGGGGCCTGCTCTAGATGATGGGTATACTGAAGGTTACGCACTTTCCTCAGAATGGAAAACCCCTCCACTTTGGGGGATTGGATTGGCTAAGCATTCCCAAGGGGGCCAATACTATTTACTCCATGACGGACGAGCTAGAAGCATTGAAGAAGCAATATTATATCACGGTGGAGAGGCGGAGAATTCAAAAAATAATTACGTAAATCTCACCCAATCAGAAAAAAATCAACTCTTAAAATTCATTGAATCCCTATAAATAATCACATTTATGGAAAGAAAAGACTTTATAAAAACATGCAGTGTGGCCCTCGTAGGATTGCCGTTTGCCTCTTTATTACTCACTTCTTGTCAGAGTATTTATTATGCTTCAAGTAGCATAGACAATGATAAAATTGTTGTTCCGCTTTCAGAATTCGAAATAATTAAAAAAAATAAAACGGTTCACCGCGAATTCGTGATGGTTAGATCCACAACGGTTGATTTTCCCATTTGTCTATATAAGGTAGCTGAAGGTCAATTTATAGCTTCATTAATGAAATGTACCCATCGCGGGTGCGAGCTCAATATGGGTGGAGGAATTTATACCTGTCCATGCCATGGAAGTGAATTTGATAGTAAAGGAACCGTACTGCAAGGACCTGCCGACCAAGATTTAAAAACGTTTAAGACCTCAATAAATAATGAAAATATTTACATCCTATTATCTTAGAATAAACCTAATTCTTCTTCTTTCATTTGGAACAACTTCTGCCTTTTCGCAACACCACCAAATGGATACAACCCCGAAAGACAACGGTCGTGAAATGAATATGGATGCCGTATTTACGCGTCCAACTCTGAATTTTGATAAAATCCCTGTTGCTTTGGGCGGATATCTTGAGGCCAATTCCTATCATAGGATTGAGGAAGGTATAACGGATGGATTATCCTTTCAAGCCCGGAGGCTGACAATATTTATGGCAGCATCGATATCAGAGCGGATTAAATTCTTGACGGAAATTGAATTTGAAGATGGTGGAAAAGAAGTAGCAATTGAGTTTGCAGCTCTTGATGTGGCATTTCATCCGTTATTAAATTTAAGGGGAGGAATAGTGATGAACCCAATTGGAGCTTTCAATGAAAATCACGATGGGCCAAAATGGGAGTTTGTTGAGCGTCCAGATGTCGCAGTAAATATGCTGGCCGCCACTCTCTCAAACTCTGGCTTCGGAATGTATGGAAAAACTTATGCAGGAAACTGGATTTTTGGTTATGAAGCGTATCTCACAAACGGATTCAACAGTAAAATTATTTCCAACGAAGAGGATAAAACATATCTCCCTGCTTATAAGGAAGGGGAAGATTTGTTTGAAATTAACTCTAGCGGAAAAGCAATGTTCTCTGGAAAACTGGCAGTTAAGAACAGAAATTTAGGAGAAATAGGGATCTCTTATATGGGTGGCGTTTATAATAAATTTGAAGACGGGGGTGAGGAAATTGAAGATAAAGCACGAATAGATATTTTTGCAATCGACTGGAATACAACTATAAGGGCAACGGGGACCTATATAGTTGGAGAAGCGGCGATGATAAAAGTTCAAACACCCGATACATATACCCAGCAGTATGGGAATAAGCAATTTGGAATTTTTATGGATGTAGTTCAGCCTGTTTATAAAAACAAAATTTTTGAGTGGGAAGATGCAACCTTCAATGTTGCTGCACGTTTTGATTTTGTGGATTGGAACGTTGGAAAATTTCACGAAACAGGCACTAATATCGGAGATCAAATTATCGCCATAACACCCGCGATAAGTTTTCGACCCACTCCAAAAACAGTTTTTAGGGTGAATTATCGTTATGAATGGCAGACGGATATTATAAATAATCCAGTCGAAAAGGCTGCAACATGGTATATGGGATTTAGTAGTTATTTTTAATCGATATAAATAAATCCTTATATGAAGGGCTCTATTAACGGAGCCCTTTTTTGGTATTTCATTGAACCAAGTCCTTTTTATTTGGGCATACCATCTTATTAAATAATCCCCGATTGTTTTAGCAATTCTCTTTTAATGAAATGTTGATGGAATTAATAAACTTCAGGTTTTGTTTTTATAAGCAGGATGCTCTCAATTCTATTGGGTTGTGTTAAATGTCGATTAAAGATGGTATTTTTGTTAAACTTCCCAATAAATCCCAAATAGTATTTATTAGGGAAGGATCAGGGGTACGATTTTTATGATCGTGCTAATTGTAAACTACCTTTAAATAGCACTCCATGAAAAAGCTCAGCGCGATTCTTTCCTTCATATTTATAATCGCACTCTGCTTTTACAGCTTTTATACTTTGATGCCACAATCGGGCGATGTCGATATTGTTCCGGCAAACGAATTTTCCATAGAAAGAGCTATGAGACCTTTATTGGAGATAGCCAAAGAACCACATTATTTGGGCTCTGATGCGCATACGGAAGTGCGTAAGTTTTTAATAGGTGAACTTCAAAAAATTGGGTTAGAACCACATATCCAAGAGGGATTCAGCTTAAATAACAATTCCAAAACACTAAACAGGCCCGTAAATATTGTGGCCAGGATGAAGGGTTCTGAAGAAGGAAAAGCGCTCTTGTTACTTTCCCATTACGATAGTGCTCCCGTCCCATCACACGGTGCGAGCGATGATGGAAGTGGGCTCGTTACTATTTTGGAAAGTTTCCGTGCTTATCTTGCTTCTGGATCCGTCCCAAAAAATGACATTATCATATTGTTTTCTGATGCAGAGGAACTTGGGCTTGATGGGGCAAAACTCTTCGTCAACGAACATCCTTGGGCAAAAAATGTTGGATTGGTACTCAATTTTGAAGCACGGGGAACTAGCGGTCCCAGTAATATGATTTTAGAGACCAATGGTGGAAATTCCAATCTAATAAAAGGGTTTATGGAGGCAAATCCAAAATACCCTGTAGCATCTTCGTTGATGTACAGCGTTTATAAGATGTTGCCCAATGATACCGATTCCACCATTTTTAGGGAAGATGGGGACATAGATAGTTTCTTTTTTGCTTTTATTGATGATCATTTCAACTATCACACTGCTAATGACAATCTCAGTAATCTGGACACTTATTCCTTAGCTCATCAAGGCAGCTACCTGCTCCCAATGCTCCACCATTTTGCAGATGCTGATCTTACAAGTTTAAAATCCGATTCGGACAATGTCTATTTTAACTTCCCATTACTGAAAATGGTGAGCTATCCGTTCACTTGGATTTGGCCAATGATTATCCTTGCTACTGTTCTTTTTATAGTGCTAATCCTTTATGGGTTTTACAAAAGAAAACTGAATGGAAAATCGATATTTGTTGGTGTACTGCCATTCATGGGTACTTTAATTATAAGTGGAATAATAGGGTTTTTTGGTTGGAAACTTTTATTGATCATATATCCTCAGTATACCGAAATACAGCAGGGATTTACATATAACGGGCACTGGTATATCGCTTTTTTTGTCTCCTTGTCCTTGGCCATTTCTTTTGGGGCGTATAAACGTTTTATTAAAAAGCAAAATGAAGCGTCATTATATGTTGTGCCTTTGTTCTTTTGGATATTGCTGAATATGGTTTTGGCCGTGTTTTTAAAAGGGGCGGCATTTTTCATTATCCCTGTATTTTTTGGTCTTTTGTCATTTTTTGTTATGTTACGTCAAGAACGTCCGAATTCTATGGCAATGGCTATTTTGGCAGTTCCAGCAATTTTTATCTTTGTTCCTCTAATTCAATTTTTTCCGGTAGGTTTAGGATTGAAAATGCTGGTAATAAGCTGTGTTTTTACAGTTCTTGTTTTTGCCCTGATATTGCCTATATTAGGTTATTATAGATTTAAGGGGATTTTGTCTGCGTTATTTGTTTTGCTTGCAGTATTCTTTTTTATGAAGGCACATTCCAAGAGTGATTTTTCCTCCCAACGGAAAAAACCCAACAGTTTGATTTATTATGAAGATGCAGATACTGGAAAATCATTTTGGGCCACCTATGATAATAACACAGATGAATGGACTGAAAAATATTTAGGTGAAAATCCTGAAGCTGCCACAAAATTTCTAGATGCCGCTTCATATAGTAAATACGGGATAAATTTCACTTTTGCTACAGAAGCTCCTTTTAAAAATATTTCGCCTTTTGAGGTGATTTTAGAAAAAGATAGTGTGTTTAATAATTTTAGAAATATCCATTTAACCATCGTTCCTAAGAGAAAAGTGAACAAAATTGAACTCTATAGTGCAAATGAAGTGTTTTTTAGAGATATGGAATTTAATGGAAAAATTGCAACGGTAAGTGATTCCAATACAATGTACCGTGGTACTTTGAACAATGCTTTGGTCAATTATTTTGTGTCCAACAATGATCCCTTAAGCGTAAAGTTTACTGTGGAAAAGGATGCAAAAGTTTCTTTCAAAGTGATGGAATATGGATTGGATTTAATGAATAATCCAGAATTTGGTATAGAGGAACGGTCTGATTATATGATGCCGAAACCTTTTGTATTAACAGATGCCATTGTTGTAAAACGTAATTTTTATGTAGATTCTTTAAAAATGAAGAGTTCGGACACCTTAGGTTTCAATCAAAAAAATTCTTTATAATGAATAAAATAGTTGCCATTGCAGGAATGGGATGGCTGGGCCAACCTTTGGCTGTTCATCTAAATAATATTGGGTATTCAGTAAGGGGCTCGGTAACGAGTTTGGAAAAAGCTACCCAACTTCAACAAAGAGGTTTTGACGCCTACAGAATATTGATATCTGAAAATGGAATTCATGGAAGAACAAATGTTCTATTGGAAGATGCGGATTATGCCGTTGTCATGATTCCTCCGGGATTACGCAAAAATACAGGCGCAGATTTTGTTCTGAAAATGAGCCATTTTCTAGAGGAAATTAAAAAATATAATGTCCCAAAGGTCATTCTTATAAGTAGTACATCGGTCTATGACGATTCGCAGGGGAAAGTAACTGAGGAAATCAAGCCGTTGTCAGAATCTCTTTCTGGTAAACAATTAAGAGAGGTAGAAGATTTATTTACTACCTGCGAGGAGATCAAAACCACCGTTGTGCGCTTTGGCGGACTGATGGGAGGCAGTAGACGCCCTATCCGATATCTAGTGGGAAGAAAAGATCTTGCGGGAGGAGATGCTCCAGTAAACTTAATTCATCGTGATGATTGTGTGGGGATCATTACAGAGATATTAACGCAAGATGCTTTTGGATATGTTTTTAACGCAGTACATCCTCACCATCCGAAAAAATCGGATTATTATATTGACAAAGCGAAAAAGCTTGATTTGGAACCCCCAACTTTTGCTAAGACTGTTTTCCATGAACCGTTTAAACAAGTTGATTCTGAAAACTTACAGAAGATCCTGGGCTATGAATTTAAAAGAGATCTGATTTAAAATGTGGATTGAAATATAGTTCTTCAAGGAACTTAGAGTCTTTTGTTACGACACAATCTTGCATCCATAAGTATTTAGATTCAGACCTATTTTAAGGACTCGATTTCCTCCAATAATTTAATATTAGCAGGGTTAGAACTATTTTTTAGAACTTCTTTTGCTTCTTTTACCTTATTTTGTTTTAGATAAGCAAGGGCCAAATAATAGCTGGTTTCCTCTTTAAATGCACTCTCTTCCCTATCTTTAGAAAGCTGTAAATACTCAGCAGCCTGTCTTGTATTTCCATCTGCCAAATGGGCTACCCCTAAAAAATAGGTGAAGGTGTCATTTTTAGGGTTTGCTATATGAAGTGGTTTCCATAGGGAAATAGCTTCGGTGTATTTTTTCTGTTTATAGCTAACCATCCCTGAGTAGAACTCATAATCTCTAGTTTCTCCCATGGTGGTAGGTAAGCCTGGGTCGGGTCTAAAATTATTCGCAAAAATCTTTTCTGCAGAAGTATTGGAATTAAAGATTGTCCATAGTGAAATACCAATCAGAATCAAAATAGACGCGGCAATTGCCCACCATTTAGGATTTCCTCTTTTTGAAGTTTTATCGTGTAAAACTTCCTCATGAAACGAATCCATAGAGCCTTTGAGACTATATTCTTCCACCGCGAGCATTTCTTGTTTTTGTTCCATTACTAGTTTGCGGAAGTCAGAATTCTGTTCCATTCGCTCATAGAATTGATTCAATTCATTCTGATCCAGTTGATCCAAAAGATATCGATCTATCAATTCCATGGTTTCTTGATCCTTTGAAAATGCACTATATGTTGTCATGTATGGGGATTTCTTCTGTGATTTTTTTTAATTGTTTCTGGCAGCGATACTTCGCATTACGGGCAGAAGCTTCATCCAGACCTGTTATTTCTGCGATCTCACGAAATGATCTGCGTTCATAATAAAACAGTTTTAATATGTTTTGACAGCGTTCGCCCATTTTGTCCATAGATTCCAATAAAATTTTTAATTTCTTATTTTTTTCTTCAGTTTCCAAAATTTCCGGAGCATCTGCTTCCAAGCCATTATCTAAAGGGGATGTTCGTTTGTATCTTGCAGAACGAAGATGATCCAGCCATTTGTTTTTGGCTATCCGATAGATATAGCCATTCACTGAAGATGAATCTTCCGAAGAAAATTTATCATTTTTTATGTTTCGCCACATAGCGACAAACGCTTCCTGATATACATCTTTGGCCGCAGCATCATCACCATTATTTTTGAGCACATACTTTTTCACTTTTCTGAAATTTGAAATGTAAAGCCTTTTCAAGATTTGTCCATCATTCATTTTAATGAGAGAAACAATTTCGCTTCCCGAAAGATCCTTAAGCTTATAATTCGTATTCTTTTGCATTGGCGTATTAACAATACAGAAAGATACAAATATTTAGGATTATATTATCAGAATCTCTAAGTTGACCATAAAACATCACCATTTTTACATCTTGTTTTTTTGGGATGAGTAATTCCGTTTCCTGCTCGTATATTGACATCGCGATAACTAACTAGATGTCATCAATTATATTCAATAAAAAACCCTTACATAGCTGCAAGGGTTTAGTTGATCTAAATAGGATGAAGTTTTTTATTCAAACAGCCATCGATAAATATCATTTCCGTTCGCAAATAGTACTAAAGCGATTAGAATAAAGAATCCAATCATTTGTGCATATTCCATAAACTTATCTCCAGGTTTACGGCCCGTTACTATTTCATATAAAAGAAACATAACATGTCCGCCATCCAGCGCAGGAATGGGCAAAATGTTCATAAAGGCTAGCATGATAGAAATAAACGCTGTGGTCGCCCAAAAGTTCTGCCAGTTCCATACTGATGGAAACAAATTGCCAATCGCACCAAAACCTCCTACTTGGGTAGCACCCTTTTTTGTAAATAGGTATTTAAATTGACCCATATAATCTGTCAATGTATAATATCCGGAACTAAAACCACCCACAATACTTTCTCCTAGAGTGTAGTCTATCTTTGTTTTTCCTAACTGAGAAATAATTTCATCACTGGAAAAATATACCCCAAGATTCCCTTGGTCATTTGGAATTACTTTGAGAGTATCCAATCGATTTTGACGTTCAACAACCAAAATGTTCTCATTCTCCTTATTTATTCTGGCATCCAGCTCATCACGGTATTGGATAGGCTGACCATTAATAGAAATTATTTTATCACTTACTCGAAAACCAGCTTTCTGCGCAGGAGATTCATCTATTACGGAATCTATAACGGCTTTTATCCGCGGATCGAAAGCAGACATTTTTCCACTCTCAAACATTTTTAAATTTGCACCTTCGGGAACATTTATGGTTTCAATGGATCCGTCACTATGTTTTACTTCTACGTTAGAAACATCTCTTAGGAAAATATGCATGTTTATTTCCATCACATTTTCCAATGGTTTGCCATTTACACTTAGAATCTGGTCACCATCTCTAAATCCGTACTCTTTAAATTGTTCCGCCACGGAAAATCCTTGAGGCATATCTTCATTGGTAGTGATGCTTTTTCCGTAGAAAAATAAAATCCCCATATAGATAAGAAATGCGACCAGTACATTGACCGTAACTCCACCCAGCATAATGATTAGACGTTGCCACGCTGGTTTGCTTCGAAATTCCCATGGTTGAGGTGGCTGGGCCATTTGTTCCTTATCCATACTTTCGTCAATCATTCCCGCAATTTTCACATAACCACCCAAAGGAAGCCATCCAATTCCATAGACGGTATCTCCGATTTTCTTTTTGAAAAGCGAAAATTTCACATCAAAGAAAAGGTAGAATTTTTCTACACGTGTTTTAAATAGTTTGGCAGGAATAAAATGTCCAAGTTCGTGCAGGACAATTAGTAATGATAAACTTAAAAGAAGTTGTATAGCTTTTACAGCGAATGGACTCATGGATTTTTTCTACAAATTAGCGCACAAAAGTAATCTTTTAGAGCTTGCAAAAAAAATAAGAATAAGCCCATGAATGATAAAGAAAACCAAATGTTAAAAGAGTTTTCGCAGTTTATCTTGATCGTTTTTTAGGTGTTACCTAAAAAAATGTCGGGTTGCCGGATAACTCTCGAAGTACTATATATTATAAAGAGGTTGTTTTCCTTATAGGAAGAACTCTATTCTTTTACGATTGTTTTCGTCATTTTTCCTTCTGAAGTTTCCAATTCCATAAATAAAATTCCAACGGGGAAGTTGGACAGATCAACAGTCTCTGAAAATTTTTCTTCAAATAAAAGTTGACCTAATGCATTGAAAACACGTATTTGGTCGATTTCCAAAGAGTTTGGTTTTTGAATATGAACGAGGTCTGATGTTGGGTTTGGGTACAGAATAAGCTGAGATGCCAATGTCAGTTCCTCTGTTCCCAAGACTACCTGGTTGTTTTTAGAGAGAACATCAAAATCTGGATCAAATAAAACACTTACAACTGTAAAATCAATCGGAATTGTAAAACCCTGTTCATTTTCTGTATTGTCCAACACTACATCCATGGACTCCCCTTGGTTCCCTAATAAACGGATTGGGACTGTTGCTTCAAAAAATGAAACCGAATTATGACTTTGAGTTTGGGAAATATTAATGTTAATACTTCCTGGATCCACTTGATTCCAAAGTATGGAATAGCTTGGATATCCTTCTCCATAAATCCATGAATCAAAAAAGGCAGTAAGATCCTTCCCGCTCGTTTCCTCCAAATTTCGAATCATATCTGGTGTTTTCGCATATCCAAACGTAAGTTCCGGGTCGTTAAGATAATTTCTTAGACCTTCAAAGAAATCCGTATCTCCAAGTTTCTTCCGAAGCATATGAACAACCATAGAAGCCTTGTCATAACTCAGCCGACCGTTAAATATTCTATTTACAGAGATAGTATCTGAAGCTGGAATATAGACCGAACCGCCAGGATGTTGGGTTGCGGAAATAATTTGAAAATGTTTCCACTGTCTAAAATCATTTTCACTATCTAATGCTTCATGAACCATTCCATCCATATAGGTTGCAAAACCTTCATTTAGCCAAACATCTTGCCAGCTCCCACAAGTAACTTTATTTCCAAACCATTGATGGCCTAATTCATGGGCAATTAGTCCGCGATTTAAACTTCCCATAAAAGAAACGGTTGTATGCTCCATTCCACCTCCCCAACCAAATTGGGCATGACCATATTTTTCTGATGCATAAGGATAAGGTTCTATCTTGTCTGCAAATAGATTCATAATATCTACGGTAACGGGAGTTCTTGATTGGGCATAAGTAAGATCTTCTGGATAGACATAATTAATTATGGAAAAAGGGTCTCCATTGTTGGCTACAGTATGTGAATACACGCTGTAATTTGTCACCGCCATTGCAATTAAATAGGCCGGAATTGGATATTGATGTTTAAAATGTGTGGTTTTAAAATTTCCTTGTACTGTTTGAGACATTTCAACCCCATTGGCAACCGCGATATATTCTGAATTCATAGGATCATTAATTGGAGTGGTAATGTAGAAATCCACTACATCTACTTTATCTATGAGATCCTGTTTGCAAGGCCACCAAGCTTTAGCACCAAAAGGTTCGGATAGGGTCCAAAGGATAGGATGGCCATTGTGGGTGCTTACTTCAAAGGAATTGAAATCATAATTAACCGGATTTCCAGAATAACTGATGCTTAAGGAATCCAAAACACCCATGGCCTGAACTTGAGGTAATGTTATAACCACTTCGTCGTCACCATTTTGTGTAAATGGGAGAGAAGTGCCCCGTTGTTTTACTTGTGAAACAACCATATTGTCAACCAGTTCAAAGGTGATTGTGTTCATCTCTTCCTTTGCCTCAAAATGGGAAGTAACCTTTCCCGAGATAAATGACTGGGAAGGATTGACGTTAAGTTCCAATCTATGATACTTGAGATCGTAATTATTCGTGTTCAAATTTCGTTTTGCCATTAAATGAGCGCTCGCAGCTTTAGCTTCACTCTCACTAATCTCTGTTGTATCAAAGTTTTGTGAAAAGAGTGTTGTGGAAATTAATAAACTTGAAATGAGGAGAGGTAACTTCATAATGGGAAATTTAGGTGTTAAATGTATTTATTTTGATGGGATTAGGGGCTATTTTTGCACTCGAATATATTTTTCTGCTTTAAAATTTAACACATGCTTTCGTTCTTTAAAAAATATAAGTTCTTTGGTATTGTTATGTTAGTTCTTTCCGCAATAATTATCACGGCAATCGCTCAGATAATGACTCCTACGAAAACACTTCGAATTTATCAACCCACTCAAGTTTCTGCAGAACTGGTTGACACCACAATTCAGTATGTGAAAAAATATCATTCCATTTCAGATTTTTCCCTGACCAATCAAAATGGGAAAACTATTACACAAGCAGATTACGAAAATAAAATTTTCGTAGCAGATTTCTTTTTTACTACCTGCCAAACCATTTGTCCCATTATGACAGACCATATGGTGAAAATACAAGAATCCCTGAAAGACGATAGAAACGTATTTCTACTTTCCCATACTGTTACACCAGAAATTGATAGTGTTGCCCAATTAAAGAAATATGCATTGGAAAAAGGGGTAGATGACACGAAATGGAATTTAGTAACAGGAGATAGAAAACAGATTTATGATTTAGCCAGAAAATCATATCTGGTTGCCAAGGATAATCCCTACGAGGAATTCGACCTAATTCATACCGAAAATTTCGTATTGGTTGATGATAAGAGACGAATTCGTGGATTTTACGATGGCACAGACCCCGATGCCATCGACGAATTATTGGAGGATATCAAGATCCTCGAGGCAGAGATTGCCCGAAAATAGCCTATTCCAGGCACTTTATACCGATTTCTAAAAACTTCTTTAAATAACGAAATCTTCAATCGATTTTTCCTTTTTTTATCTATGAGATAATTCCCCAATGGGTGGGTGAACCCACTTTTTTAATTTAATTTTGCCTTGTTTTTAATCAATCTAAATAAAGAATAATGGCTACAATTGCTTCATTACAAAAAGGCCAAAGAGGGATCATTAAGGAATTTTCAATGGATTTATTGCCTTTAAAACTTCTTGAAATGGGATGTTTACCAGGCAACGAGGTCAAGTTGATACAGATAGCACCTTTTAATGATCCGTTGTATATCGATATTAATGGTAGCCACTTGGCAATTAGAAGAGAAACCGCTCAACAGATTGAAATCGACCTGATTTAAATATGGCCAAACATATTAACGTAGCACTTCTTGGAAATCCGAACACTGGAAAGACTTCGGTATTCAATCGTTTAACTGGGCTTAATCAAAAGGTTGGAAATTATCCTGGTATTACGGTCGAAAAAAAATCGGGTACCTGTAAATTCGGAAGGAACTGTACGGTCCACATCTTGGATCTGCCGGGAACATATAGTCTCAATACATCGTCTATAGATGAGAATGTAGTCATTGAACTACTGCTAAATAAAAATGATAAAGATTTTCCGGATGTTGCCGTGGTTGTTGCAGATGTAGAAAACCTTAAGAGGAATCTCCTGCTTTATACCCAAGTAAAAGATCTTGGAATTCCAACAATTCTAGCCATTAATATGGCGGATAGAATGGAAAGAAAAGCCATCACTTTAGATATCCCGAAGCTTGAGAAAATTCTGAATACCAAAATAGCTTTAATCAGTTCTAGAAAGAATATTGGATTTGATTATTTAAAAGAGCTCATTGAAAATTATAATCAGCTTTCTACAAAGCCATGTTTGAACGCGTCCAAAATTTCTCCAGAATATTTTGATCGCTTGCGAAAAGTTTTCCCGAACCAAGACCTTTATAAATTGTGGTTGGTTATTACGCATGATGTCAACTTCGGAAAATTAGATAGAAATGAATTTAAAGGAGTGGCTTCCTTCCAAACCGAATCTCCCGAAAATCTGAAACGTCTACAGCATAAGGAAACTATTACACGTTATCAGTTCATTAATGAAACACTGAAAGAAACCCTTAAGATAGATTCGGAAAATGCAAAGGATTTGCGGAGTCGTTTGGATAGGGTGCTAACTCATAAAGTTTGGGGTTACGTGATTTTCTTTGGAATCTTGATGTTGATTTTCCAGGCAATATTTGATTGGAGTGAATATCCTATGGATTTTATAGACCGGTCCTTTGCTGCCTTAAGTGAATGGGCAAAATCGACTTTACCTGCTGGACAGTTTACAAATCTTATTGCCGAAGGAATAATTCCGGGAATTGGAGGAATTGTAATTTTTATTCCCCAAATAGCTTTTCTCTTTTTGTTTATTGCCATTTTGGAAGAAAGTGGATATATGAGTCGCGTGGTGTTTTTAATGGACAAGATCATGCGAAAGTTCGGGTTGAGCGGTAAAAGTATAGTACCTCTTGTGGCTGGAACTGCATGTGCTATTCCAGCTATTATGGCAACACGGAATATCGAGAATTGGAAGGAGCGTCTTATCACTATTCTGGTTACACCGTTTACCACCTGCTCTGCGAGATTGCCTGTATATTTAATAATTATTTCGCTAGTTATTCCAGATACGCGCGTGTTAGGCATATTCAGTCTTCAAGGCATTACCCTCATGTTTATGTATGTTCTAGGTTTTGGGGCCGCAATATTTTCCGCTTGGGTTTTAGACAAAATTTTGAGGATCAAGACCAAAAGCTTTTTTGTTGTGGAAATGCCGAATTATAAGCTGCCACTTCCGAAAAACGTTTTGATTACCATGGTTGAAAAAACAAAGGCTTTTGTAATTGGCGCTGGTAAAATAATTCTTGCCATTTCTATTATTCTTTGGGTTTTGGCATCCTATGGTCCTGGTGAATTCAATAATGCCGAAACTATTGTGAAGAAAGAGTTTGCATCAAAAAATATATCGGAAGAAGAACTTGGAAACCATATTGAATCCTTTAAATTGGAACATTCCTATATTGGAAGAATTGGTCATTTTATTGAACCCGCTGTAAGACCTTTAGGCTACGATTGGAAAATTGGCATCGCACTGGTAACATCCTTTGCAGCGCGAGAGGTATTTGTTGGAACCTTGGCAACAATCTATAGCGTAGGGAGTGATGATGAACAAACCATTAAGAGTAGAATGGCAGCAGAGGTCAATCCAATCTTGGGTGGGCCATTGTTCAACTTTGCCAGCGGCATTTCCTTACTATTATTCTATGCTTTTGCCATGCAATGTATGAGCACTCTCGCAATTGTAAAAAGAGAAACCAACTCTTGGAAATGGCCGATGTGGCAATTGATCATCATGTCCGCCATCGCTTATATTTTATCCCTGGCTGCATATCAATTTTTGAAATAGTCGAAAAAACTATTTCTAAAATATTGATGGATAAAATATACAAAGAGTTCTCGAAACTTGAGTATTAGATTGAATAAGAGACGTTTCTAAATTTATTATCTTTGTAGAATGCAAACAATTTTAGTCATAATTACATTTGCCATTGCAGTTGGATATCTGCTAAAGAAATTTGTGTGGAATCCTATTTTTGAGGTCAGAAAACCAGGAGGCAAAAAAGGCGATCATTCAGATTGCAGTGGCTGCAGTATGCATTGATTTTTTATTTCTTTTCACTTACCACCAAAACATAATTAGTGTCTTCAGAACCCTGAGCGGTAGGATACGGGTTAAGTGTTAGTCCATCTATTGAAAATTCCTTTGAAGTATAGAGTGTTGTGTTTTTGTCCTCTCCAGGTCTCACTTCACCAAAAATTAAAGTTTTCTCTTCTTTATTTCCTCCAGCGGAAACTTCAGCTTTTACAATTGCACGTCCCGCCCATATGCATGTTACATCTTTAGGGCAACGAGAATCTTCCACAACCTCAATGAATTTGATGGAAACACCTTTGTATTCCAAAGTATTTCCCAATGGTACTTTTATACCAATTTTAGGAGATTCAGATGTGCTATTTTGGCCGAAAGCATAGGTGGAAAAAAGTATTAATATTGCGAGAAGGGGATTTTTCATTTTCTAAAGTTTTTAAATTTTAAAGATACATTAAAAAAATATTCCGTCTATTTGGTTTGATTTTAAAACATTGCCAATCTTTTCGAAAGTTTCGTCTTTTTTCAAACTTATGGTTTTTGATACTGTTCCAAAGCATCTATAATTTCATATAGATTCTTGACTCCACTTGGTTTTGCGATAATCTTTTTATCTTTATCTACTACAAAAAATGTCGGAGTGGCCCTAACATTATATTCTTTAACCAGTTCATTTAGATATTGATCCATAGCCAAAACATTAATAAATTGTGGAAGTTCCAGCGTTTTTTTTCTCCAGATGGTGTCCTCCAATTCAAGTCCTACAGCTATTACTTTCATTTTATCGGAAGAAATAGTTTTCAACCTTTCATAGATTTCGGGAATGTGCTTCATACAGTGCGAACACTCGGTACTCCAAAAAGCCAGAATATAATAATCCGCGCCTTCAAGATCATAAAGGGTTTTATGACTGTCATAATTCACTAGCGCAAAATTTGGAGCTTTTGCGCCCATAGAAAGATTTTTAAATTGCTGAAGATTTTCTGAAAGTTCAATGTCTTCCAATGAATTGGAAAGAGGAATTAAATACCGTTGAGCGAGATAATTGGCTGCATTATTTTTGTTTTCTGCGATCAGGTTTCGCCAGAATTCCGCCAATAAAGTTTTCTGAAAACTCGGGTTGGTATTTTTTAACTCAAGGTGAATATCATTGATTGCGGATTGATAATTTATACCTTTTTTCAGAGTGACAAATTCGTGGTAGTAATTTTCTATCATTTTTAACGGGAAAGAAGAACTTTGAAGATGAGCATCATTAAAATCAAAATTTTCAAAGAAATTGCTTTTTCTATTTATTTCATAAACTTCTTTATTAATGAATTCATCTGGAATGTATGGGCTGTTGGCGATGACGAAAGTATGTGCAAAAGTATTTTCTGAAGCTTTTTCTGCCTTCTTTTGAATCTCTTTTTGTCTGGAAAAAAGCTGTTTTATCCTTTCTTTATCAGAAGATAAAGTTGAATTAATTTCTTTCTGGATAATTTTCATTTCCTGAAGATATTCAGAAAGAATCTTATTTTGTCCATTCTTAAAAATCAGACCTTCTTTTTCCGAAAACTTTAAATCCACTTCTTCTTTTCCGTCATATACCAAATCGAAATTATGTTCTTCTTCCGGGAGTTTGTAGACTAATTGATAGGTTGCTTGTAATGCTTCAGGATCAAGGTCGATTTTGAACTTACCTGTGGCATCAACCTTTGTATCTGCTATGTACACCTTTCCCGTAGGATTTCTGAGATATAGGATTACGAAATCATAATCTTCTGCCGGAGAAAATTCACCCTGAAGTGTGTTTTGGCAAGAAAGGAGATAAGGGCTTAAAATTAAAAAGAGTAATAACTTTTGCAACATCGAAACGGAATTAAGATTGTAAAGTTACCAATCTTTTGATGGACCTGAAGAATTCTAAAATTATCGATTTATTCTTGTGCAGATTTCCTATCCTTAATGAATTCTCCAATTTTATATAGGAGAACAATTTCCAAAACTATGGCGGGTGTAATAAAGAGATATCCCAACCATGCCAAAAAGACCATGATGAACATTACGCCTGCGGCAATTTCAAATCCTCCCGCAACTTTGGGAATGCTTCCCATAGGAGTTTCCCAACGTATAAGCGCAAATCCCAGAATAAAACTTCCAATTCCGAAGAAAATAGATTGAAATATCAAAACGTATTCTACATAAAATCCATTGAAATACAAGGAAGACATATCATAGATTGAAAAAAGGATCATGGTTCCGATTAAAAAGAAAGCTCCAATTTTTAAAAGATAATTACTGAATAGATTTCCGCTTCTTACAAATCCCCACATAAAGTAGACGAAGGTTAACAAAATCACGAACTTCAAACTGATATACAGTTCGTTGGAAATGATAAGATTATCTTCATAAAACCTTTCGTAATCAACGGCAAATTCCACAAATCCCAATAAGAAATAGATCAATCCAGATATCCACGCAAATTTTATATGTTTTGCAGAGAAATTGGCTTCATTCAGATTATAATTTTTCTCAGGGGTATGATCTCGAAGTGAATCTAGATCTTCTCCCAATGCATTCAGAATGGTTTTGAGAGTAAAGCTTCTCGGCATAACTTCGCCAGCTTCAATTCTCTGTATGGTTCGGACGTTGATATTGCATTGGTCAACAAGTTCCTCTTGGGTGAGACCTTTTTGCTTTCGGAGGTCCGAAATCTTTTGACCGAGTTCTGGCTGTTTCATAATCATAGATTTAATGAAGCAATAGTACTGAGGTAGTAAATATAGTGCAATATTTTCGCAGTTATTTCACCCGACATTTACCCGACATTGCTTCAATCTCTCTAGATATCGAAGGTTGCAGATTTTGATAAAAATTTGGAAAAAACTTAGAGGATTTTCTCTTCAAAAGGCTTTAACGCTTTCAAGGCTTGATCCACAGAAGAAATTCCTTCGAAGGTTATAATTAGGCGCAAACCATTGCGGGTTTCTTTCTCTTTCACTGTCACACCTTGACTTTGGGATAGTACATAGTTAAGTATCTTACGATAAATCTCACTGTTATAAAAAGCACTCCCTTGGTCGGCAATAAAATACCCAACCATTTTATTCTTTTTCATTATAACCCTTTCCAGACCGATAGAAATTGCGATCCATTTTATTCTAACGCTGTTTAAAAGATCAACTGCTCTTTTGGGAAGTTCCCCAAATCTATCGCGCAATTCCGTTTCAAACTTTAAGAGTTCTTCTTCATTTTTAACTTCATTCAGTTTTGTATAGAGATTGAGTCTTTCACTAACATTATTAACATAGTCATCAGGGAAAAGGAGTTCGAAATCGGTATCAATTGTAATTTCTTTGACATATTTTCGCTCCTGAAGCGGAGTGGAAGTCTCTTCATAAAGGTCCTTAAATTCTTTTTCTTTTAGTTCATCAATCGCTTCGGAAAGAATTTTTTGATAGGTTTCAAAACCAATTTCATTTATAAATCCGCTCTGTTCACCGCCCAATAAATCTCCTGCACCGCGGATTTCCAAATCTTTCATGGCGATATTGATCCCGCTTCCCAACTCTGAAAATTGTTCCAGAGCTGTAATACGTTTACGCGCTTCATCCGTCATTGCTGAATAATCTGGCGTAATAAAATAACAGAAAGCTTTTTTATTGCTCCTTCCCACGCGGCCACGCATTTGGTGAAGATCAGACAATCCGAAGTTGTTGGCGTTATTGATAAAAATGGTATTTGCATTGGGAACGTCCAACCCACTTTCAATTATTGTTGTAGAAACAAGTACGTCAAATTCATTGTTCATAAAACGAAGCATCAAATCTTCAAGCTTTTTCCCGTCCAATCGTCCATGACCAATTCCAATTTTGGCATCGGGCACCAAACGTTGTATCAAGCCAGCCACTTCAGTGATGTTTTCTATTCTATTATGAACAAAAAATACCTGTCCTCCTCTTTCAATTTCATAACTGATGGCATCGCGTATTGCCTCCTCCGAAAATCTAATTACATGTGTTTCTACAGGATATCTATTGGGTGGAGGCGTAGTGATAACAGATAGATCCCGCGCCGCCATCAAACTGAACTGTAGTGTCCTGGGGATGGGCGTAGCCGTTAAAGTTAATGTGTCAACATTTTCCTTAATAGTTTTCAATTTATCTTTAACTGCGACTCCAAATTTTTGTTCCTCATCGATAACCAAAAGGCCTAAATCCTTAAATTCTACCGATTTATTGACCAATTGGTGAGTTCCGATAACGATATCCAGCCTACCATTTTTAAGTTCTTCCAAAACCGTTTTTCGCTCTTTGGCAGTTCTAAATCTATTTAGGTAATCCACCCTTACTGGCATTTCCGCTAGTCGTTCGGAAAAAGTTTTATAATGTTGAAACGCTAAGATTGTAGTAGGCACAAGAACTGCCACTTGCTTATTATTATCTACCGCTTTAAATGCTGCGCGGATGGCAACTTCTGTTTTTCCGAAACCTACATCGCCACACACCAACCTATCCATAGGACGCTCATTTTCCATGTCCTTTTTCACATCTGCCGTAGCAGTTTCTTGGTCTGGAGTATCTTCATATATAAAAGATGATTCCAATTCTGCTTGTAAATAACTGTCAGGATCAAATTGGAAACCTTTTAGTGTTCTGCGTTTTGCATAAAGTTCAATAAGATTAAAGGCAATTTCCTTGACGCGTGTTTTTGTTTTCTGCTTCAGCTTTTTCCAAGCATCACTGCCCAACTTATAAATCTTTGGCTCCTTGCCGTCTTTGCCGTTGTATTTTGAAATCTTGTGAAGTGAATGGATGCTGACATAAAGTATATCACGATCTCCATAAAATAACTTGATGGCCTCCTGCATTTTTCCTTCTACATCAATCTTTTGAAGACCGCCGAATTTTCCGATCCCGTGGTCAATATGCGTCACATAATCGCCAACTTCCAGATTGGAAATTTCCTTGATGGTAATGGCCTGTTTTTTTGCGTATCCATTTTTCAATGAAAACTTATGGTAGCGTTCAAAAATTTGATGATCGGTATAGCACACCACTTTTAGGTCGTCATCTATAAATCCTTGAAAAAGAGGAAAAACGATCGTTTCAAACTGTTCAACATTTTGTTCCGCATCTTTAAATATATCGCGAAAACGTTTTGCCTGTTGTTCACTACTGCAGAAAATATAGTTTTTATATCCCTTTTCTGTATTGTTGTTCAAATTGTCAATCAGTAGATTGAATTGTTTGTTGAATGAAGGTTGAGGTCGAGTTGAAAAGGAAATTGAATCGGCAATCGATTCTTTTGGGGAAACTTCCTTCAAATTTCTATCTCCTTTTGAAGTGAGGGAAATTGTGGTAAAATCCTTCAATTGCTTCTGAAGCATTTCTCCAGTACAGAACAATTCAGAAGGTTTTGCGCGTTTAATGATAGGATCCAACGCTTCATATGCATCTGTTGCCTTCTTATATAAGGTGTCTATGGCGCTGAAAAACTGATCTTCATTCTTGATAAAAACAATTGTTTTTGAAGCAATATATTTTATAAACGACTCGCGCTGTTCCTCAACTATTTTATTTTCGATATTGGGGATTATGGTAATTTTCTTTCGTTGATCTAACGAAAGCTGGGTCTCAACATCAAATGTGCGAATACTGTCCACTTCATCTCCAAAAAATTCTATTCGGTATGGCTCGTCATTGCTAAAACTAAAAACGTCTAGAATTCCACCTCTCACAGAAAATTCTCCAGGTTCGGTCACAAAATCAGTGCGTTTAAATCTGTATTCAAACAAGACCTCATTTACAAAATCAATAGATAATTGATCGTTGACTGCAATCTTCAAAGTATTTCGTTCCAATTCTTTTCTAGTAACTACTTTTTCGAAAAGAGCTTCGGGATACGTAACTATGAGTGCGGGTTTTTTACGAGAATTAATTCTGTTGAGCACTTCACTTCTCAACAGGATATTTGCATTGTCTGTTTCCTCTATTTGATAGGCCCGACGATAACTTCCAGGATAAAAAAGTACATTCTTATCGCCCAACAAATTTTCCAAATCGTTTAAGTAATAAGCGGCTTCTTCCTTGTCATTTAATATTACAAGGAATGGCAATTCTGAATCTAAGGAATCAGGTCGAAAAGTTTCGGCCAAAACCATTGATAAAGAAGATCCGATAAGACCTGATATTTTGATATTACGTTCAGCTAGGGAAATAGAATCCCGCAGGTGCCTGGTTTTAGGACACTGGGAATAAAGTGAAGTAGCGAATTTTTTCTGCATTGAACGGCAAATTTACTTCAAACCTAACAGGTCTCAAAGTACTGATACGGTTTTAAGGGCAACTTTATCATTTTACTAACATACTTCGGGGAAGTGAATCTGTATTTTTAAAAATAATAGGATTTTCTTTAGACCCTCAAGGCTTTCAAAACCTTTGGGGTCTTCAAACTTTAAGATATGGCAATAAAAGAATACGATGTTTTTGTAATAGGGTCCGGTACTGCGGGAAAATCTGTGGCCTATGATTGTATAGCCGAAGGAATGACAGTGGCCATTGCCGATAATCGGGAATATGGAGGTACATGCGCAAACCGAGGTTGCGATCCAAAAAAAGTTTTGGTTGGAATAACAGAAGCTTTTCAAATGGCTAAAAATTTGGAAGGAAAAGGAATTGTGAAAGGTCCAAATATCGATTGGCAAGCCCTTCAAAAATACAAATCAACTTTTACAGATGCAGTTCCTGCGGCCACAGAAAGGGATCTAAAAAAGGCTGGAATTGATATGTACCATCAATCACCAAAGTTTTTGGATGAGAATACGCTTTCAGTGGAAGGAAAAACTGTGAAGGCAAACAAAATTGTAATAGCTACAGGCCTGAAACCTTTGGAGTTGAAAATTCCGGGTCGAGAGTATTTAAAAGTAAGTGATGATTTCTTGGAAATGGAAGAATTGCCAGAAAACATTGTTCTTGTGGGAGCAGGATATATTGGGATGGAGTTTGCACATATTGCAGCAAGGTGTGGCGCAAAAGTTACTGTTATTGAAGCAGGAGATAGACCCCTCGATGGATTTGAGGCAGATATCGTTTCACACCTTACAGAGGCTTCAAAGAAATTGGGAATTGAATTTATTTTTAATGCACGGGTTTCCAAGGTTGAAAAACTTCAAAAGAATTATAGAATTTCATTTACAAAGAACGGTTCTTCCACTACTGCCAAGGACCATTCGGTTACTGCAAGAATGGTGTTTAATACGGCTGGAAGAGTGCCATCCATCGACGATTTAGATTTAGAGAAGGGAAATGTTGCTTTTGAGAAAACCGGAATTTCAGTCAATGAATATCTTCAGAATCCCACCAATCCATCAGTTTATGCTTGCGGCGACGTATCGGCAAGCGGCGCACCGCCATTGACACCAACCTCTTCCCAGGAAGCACGAATTGTCTCCTTGAATATCCGAAATGGAAATAAAATTAAAATGAATTTTCCACCGGTTCCTTCGGTAGTTTTCACAATTCCAAAGATTGCAACCATTGGGCTTACGGAGGAAGAAGCCAGGGAAAAAGGGTATGATTACATCGTGGAATATAAAAGTGTTCCGAAGTGGTTTAATGCCAAGCATACCAATGAAGAAGTGTATGCATATAAAACCTTAGTCGATAAAAAGCGGAACATTATTCTTGGCGCCCACATTATATCATCAGAGGCAGGAGAAATGATAAACCTCTTCGTTTTGGCAATGTGTGGCAAACTGACCACAGATGAACTTAAGGCAATGATTTTTGCTTATCCCACATGGGGAAATGATATCAAAGGAATGGTCTAATACCCGCGAATGCGGGTATCTCCCAGTTTAGATCATTAAACATACGTCTGATAATCTAGAAATTTCCTGCAAGATGTTGTCCAATCCACTTACTCGCGAGGGCGGGTACGCCTTTATTTAAGGAATAAAACGAAAGTCTGATAATTTAGAAATTTCCCGACATATGTTGCCCAATCCACCAACCCGCGAATGTGGGTATCTCCCAATTCAGGGCCTTATAGAAACTCCTGAGCTAGTCCTAAGTCTTAAGTCTTACGTCTTACATCTTATGTCCTTCCCTATACTCCTTAAGTTTCACTCCCGGACTAGTAGCACGATTTTTAAATGCGTGATAGCTACTGCTTATAATTAAAACTATTGCCACCGCCAAAGCTGAATTTGCCACGGTAGGACTAACTTCCCAATTGGCAATACAAATGGCAATCAATGCCCACGCACCCACTATCCCAAATTCCCTCATATTTCTTTGCCAAGTGACTGCTAGATTAATTATGCCAGCAATAATAATCATTGTTACTGCCCAAGAAACTTCACTATAACCCCAACCATCCCAGTCAATACTTGTTAAATAGGCCGAAACATTCGCAATGCTGGCTACAGCAACCCATCCACTATAAATTACGATTGGCCACCAAAGAAAAGCAATCACTGAAATTGGGGCGTCCCAAAGTTCCATTCTGTTATTCATTACGATTTTGAGAAGAGAATATAGCAATACGAAAATTGCCAATATTGAATATTCCATAAATCCGTAGACCCAAAAAGTTATCCATATTATATTCGCAAAGCACGAAAGGACAAACCACCAGCCTGTCTTTAAAATAAATTCATCATCTCGAACCGGTTTAAAAAGACTCCGACTTTGATAAATAATAAATCCCAAAAGAAGCAAATAAATAAATCCCCAGATTGAAAATGCGTAACCCGCAGGAGTAAAGAGATTATGATTGGCTTTAGAAATATCACCTACCGAAGTTCCGCTTAGAGCACCAGACCCTCCAAGAGCATTGACAATAATGACGAGTATAAAGCCAATAATATTCCCTAATTGTAATGCTTTCTTCATGATTGAACTGTTATTGGTTAGTTCGAAACACAAATAACTTCCCCTTCTACAATTACAAAAACCTCATCGTTGGTAGACGGTTTCAAAATGTGTTTCCCCGTAAAGTTACCAAAAGCAGGGAGTATTAAGCTGTTAACAGTCTTATAAAAACATGGAAGCCTTAAGTATTGCCTTCCCACGCCTCTTAAGTGGATTCCAGGATGTATATGGCCATAGAAATTAAAGAGGTGTTCTGTAGGGGTAGGATGATGGGTCAACAGAAATGAATCTAAAATTAGATCGTCATAAACCTTTACGCCAATTTCTTCATATAAATACTGTGGAATAATATCATGGTTCCCTGAAATTAAAATTATTTCAGCCCTCGTATATTCCACCCATTTTTCAAAATCGTTCCATTCTTCATTGATTTTACTGTGAAATAGATCGCCGAGGAAACAAATAGTTTCTGGTTGAAAGAAATTGCTTATTTCGGTAAGCTCTTCAAGATTTTTATAGGCAGCATTTGCGGGTATTGGTGCGCCGTGTTTTCGGAAATGGGCCACTTTCCCCAAATGGACGTCGGCTATCAAAAGCATTTTTTTGTCTTTCCAAAAGACTGCACCGCTGGGATGGAGAATGAAATTTTGGGAGTTGATATTTATTTCTAAGGACATTTGGCAAAGTTAAAGTAAAACCCCAAAGGTTGAAACTTGTCCGCTGGCGCTTTTTTAGCGTAGGAGTAAAACCTTTGGGGTTTGGAACACATTTTATACGTTCACCAATTATACACTTTTATATATTAGTAAGATTCAACCGTGCTTAAAACCTCTTAGGTTTTTGAAACCTGTGATGTTTGGAATTTTAGTTCTTCTCCAAAAGCAGCGTCATCTTCTTAATTCTATCCGCCAATTTTTCAGAAGAAAGTTTGGCTCGCAACCCATCAGTAATAATCGGAAAACTAAAAGGCGTGGCTTTTTCACATTTTTTCCAAATTATTTTTTGCGTATTGATTCGCTCCAAAGCTATTCGCAATCGACCTTCTTCCAATTGGTGCTCGAAAGTTTCCCTGTAAGCTTGAAGATAAAGGAGATTATCCGGTTCAAAATCTCTAAATACGTCAAACAGCAATTGACTGTTGCTTTGCAAATGTTTGGTTTTAATTACTTTATTCGGATATCCTTGAAAGACCATTCCGCTGATCACCGCAATATCCCTAAACTTTCGACGGGCGAGTTCTGTGGAATTTAGACTTTTATATAAATCGTCATAAAGATATTCAGGAGAAAATAGATTGTTGTCCAAGATGGTCTGAATGTCCAGATATTGATCGCTCAGAAGTTCAAATCCGTAGTCATTATAGGCCAATGAAAAAGAAATCGGGGAGAGCAAGCTGATGCGATAGGCCAATAAACTGCTCATCGCTTCGTGGACAAATCTTCCTTCAAATGGATAAAACAAGGAATGGTATCCGTCGCGGGTTTTAAAGGTTTCTATCAGAAATTCATTTTCGCCGGGAACGATACTTTCTTTTTCCTGACGATCAAAAATGTGGGCCAAGGCTTTCAATTCTGGAGTATTTCTTTTGTGATCAGCTTCACTTTGCATTTCTTCTCTTAGAATCTGGCTCATTTGGGAGGACAATGGCAATCTTCCTCCAAGAAAACTCGCCACCTTTCCCGATTTCTTGGTCGATTTCCGCACTTGCGCCACCATTTGTCTCAATCTCACCAATTCCAAAGTCCTTCCGGCGAAAACGAAGCTATCGCCAGGTTTCAATTTACTGATAAACCATTCCTCAATAGTGCCGATAAAACCGCCGGTAACATATTTCACCATCAACATTGAATCACTGACAATGGTTCCGATACTCAGTCGGTGCATCATTGCAATCTGTCTGTTTTCCACTTTAAAAAGACCGTCTTCCAGAACCTCTACTTTCTTATATTCATCATAAGCCTGGAGACTTTGGCTTCCCAAAGTGATAAAATTTAGACACCATCTCCACTGTTCTTCCGTAATTCCTTGAAAACAGAAAGTGCTTTTTATTTCTGGGAAAATTTCCTTTGGGTAAAATCCGTTGCCCACTGCCAAAGTCACCAGGTACTGAATCAACACGTCAAAACTTAAGAGGTAGGGGATTCTATCTTCCACCACGTCTTCCTTTACCGCTCTTTTTAATGCTGATGCTTCCAGTAGCTCCAAAGCGTGAGTTGGTAAAAAATAAATCACTGAGGGTTCTCCGGGCCGATGGTTGCTTCGGCCCGCGCGTTGTAGAAATTTGGCAATTCCTTTGGGTCCGCCGATTTGGATCACTGTTTCAACGGGAGCAAAATCCACTCCTAAATCCAAACTTGAAGTTGCTACAACAGCTTTTAAAGATTCATTGCGAATGGCTTGTTCTACCCATAACCGTGTTTCTTTGGCAATGCTGCCGTGATGCATTGCAATTTCTCCGGCGAATTCTGGATGGGCACTCAATATTTTTTGGAACCAGATTTCACATTGTCCTCTTGTATTGGTGAAAATCAAAGTGGTTTTGCTGGCATTTATAATGGGAATTATTTCCTCCAAAAGATGCAAACCCAAATGCCCGCGCCACGGAAATGTCTCCATTTTCTTGGGAATGATGGATCGGACTTCAATTTTCTTTTTCTGCTTGGCTTTTATCAGAACTGAATTCCCGCGAAGACGGAAATCTACTCCAAGCAGAACGTCCATCGCCTCCTCCAAATTTCCAATTGTGGCCGATATTCCCCAAATCCGTAATTGCGGCGCAATGGTTTTTAATCGCGATAAGCCCAATTCCATTTGCACACCTCGTTTGCTTCCCAAAAGTTCGTGCCATTCGTCCACTACGATGGCGGTGAGGTCCTTAAAAGTTTTATCATATCCTTTGCTGGCCAATAAAAGCATTAGACTTTCAGGTGTAGTAATTAGTAAATCGGGCATTTGGCGCTTTTGTTTTGCCCGTTCACTTTGTGAAGTATCGCCAGAACGTATTCCAACAGTCAGTCCCGTTCCCAAATCATCTGCAAATCGCTGTGCCGCTTGTTGTATTTCCACGGAAAGCGCACGAAGCGGTGTAATCCAAATTGCTTTTAAACCTTTAGTGTGTTTTGTTTTATAATTGGGATTGTCTTTTAAATATTGAAGTACGATAGGAATCCAAAGCGCATATGTTTTTCCGCTGCCGGTTGGGGCGTTTAAAAGACCGTGTTTTCCATCTAGAAAAGCTTTCCAGGTTTTGATTTGGAAGGGGAAGGGGGTCCAGTTGTTTTTGGAAAACCAAGAGGTGGCGAGAGAAATTTGGTCTTTGTGGTTCAAGTTTTGGGTTGTGAATTTATTTCTGCTTAAATAATAAAAGTGGTGGTAAAACCACCCCGCCCTTTGGGCACCCCTCCTTGAAAAAAAAGAGGGGAGTCTTTTCTACTCGTGTTTTTAAAAAAGCAAAGCTTTTTATTTGGGTTCCTTCCCTTTTCAAGGGAAGGTGGCTCGCTTGCGAGACGGAAGGGTTAGTGTTCCTTTTTAAAGTGATCTTTAATATCCTTAAGCACCGAGGGCAAGAAATCAAATACCATTTTATTCTCAAATCGGATTACGGTAAAACCTAATTCTTCCAATTCTTTTTCACGTTTTCTGTCATATTCTTGCGCGGCTTCATTAAAATGAACTTGTCCATCCAATTCGACAATTAGTTTTTCCGAAGGGCAGTAAAAATCAACAATGAATCGTTTTATACTGTGCTGTCTTCGAAATTTTCTTCCTTCTAATTTTGATCCTTTTAAATAATTCCACAAAAAAGCTTCGGCACTTGTGCCGTGGTTGCGGAGGGATTTTCGGTATGCCTCCATTTCTTTTAGGTTGTGGATTTGGTTTTTCATAGCTTAAATTTAATGAAAAAAGTGATAAAAACCACCCCGTCTCGCAAGCGAGCCACCCCTCCTTAAAAAGGAGGGGAGCTTTTACGACCAAGTCTCGCAAGCGAGCCACCTCTCCTTAAAAAAGAGGGGAGCTTTTACGACCCCGTCTCGCAAGCGAGCCACCTCTCCTTAAAAAAGAGGGGAGCTTTTACCTCCCCGTTCGCTGGTGCGGACATTTCTTAAAGGAGGGAAATTCAAATAGTTGGGTCCAAAATTATTTTGGGATTAGCGCTTTCAAATCCGATAAAGTATTCGCTTCCTCAATCGGTTTATCCCTCCGCCATCGCAGCATTCTGGGAAACCGGACGGCGATGCCGCTTTTGTGGCGGATGCTTTCGGCGATTCCTTCAAAGGCGATTTCAAAAACGTGGTGGGGAGTTACGCTTCTCACCGGGCCAAATCGCTCAAGGGTGTTGTTTTTTATCCAGGCGTCCAACTGCCGAAATTCAGCATCGGTGAGGCCAGAATAGGCTTTGGCGAACGTTACCAACTCGCCTTCTTCCCAGAGGGCAAAGGTGTAATCGGTGTATAAATTAGCTCGCCGACCGTGACCACGCATTGCGTATGTTAAAACGGCATCAATGGTAAATGGGTCTATTTTCCACTTCCACCAATCTCCTTTTTTTCTACCAACTAGATAAGGCGAATCCTTTCGTTTTAGCATCAAACCTTCGCTTCGCTTTTCTCTTGAAAGATCACGTTCGGTGGCGGCTTCTTCCCAAGTATTAAAAGTCATTGTTTCGCTTAAATACAATCCGGTTTCTTCAGAATTTATTCCTGAGATCAATTTATCCAGAATTCGTCGTCTTTCTTCAAAAGGTTTTTCGCGAATATCCATTCCTTCCCATTCTAGCAGATCATAAGCATTGAGAATGACCGGCGTTTTCTTTAAAAGGGCTTTGGAAATATTCTTTCTTCCAATTCTTGTTTGCAGTGCATTAAAATTGCCAATTACACCTTCCCCAAAAGGCAGAATTTCTCCATCCAAAACAGTTCCGTTGGGAATGACTTTTAGAAATTCCTGGTATTCCGGATATTTATCGGTGACCAATTCCTCTCCACGCGACCAGACGAAAACCTCATCATTTCGGATGATGACCTGACTTCGGATGCCGTCCCACTTATGTTCAAAAAACCAATCGGAAATTGGCCCGAGGGTTTCCTGAAAATCGTTTTCCACAGCATAAGCCAAATAAAATGGGTAGGGTTTGCTGAGGTAATCCTCCTCATTTTGCTCTAAGATCAATTTTTTATAGGAAGTGGTTTCGGGTGTCCAATCGCCCATCAATTTATATGCGAGGATATCTTCGTCAATTCCGGTGGCCCTTGCAAGTGCTCTCGTCATCAGCTTCTGACTTACGCCGATCCTAAAACTTCCGGTAAGGATTTTATTGAAAACGAATCTTTCAAAATAGTTTAATGCCAACCAAGTGTCGTGGAGGTATTTCTTTTTTTCTTCATCGGGAAGGGTTCGAAGGGTAATTATTTCTGAAATAAATTGAGAGAGGGATTTCTCCGAATGTTCTTCCGAAGTCGGTAAAATCAAGGCAATGGTTTCAGCTAAATCGCCAACAATATGATAGCTTTCTTCAAAAAGCCAAAGAGGAATTCCACTAATCTCTGTTGCCCATTGTCTGAGAAGTGTGGTATTTACAGGCCGTTTAGGACGACGATTTGAAAGGATTGCGATGGTCCATAGTTTATCATCATCGTTAGCTTCCTGAAAATATTCAGTTAGCGCCGCGACCTTTTCGTTGGTTTTGTTGGTGCTGTCTAGCTTTTTTATAAGTTGCGCGAATTTCTTCATATTTCTATAAAGACCTCACAGGTTTTGAAACCTGTGAGGTCTGCATTAATTTCAATCTTCATTTTCAATTTTTTTATCTATTTCAGAATTTTCTTCTTCGTATTGTGTCTTTTCAGTTCGGGCGTCATAGCCCAACTCTTCCCTCAAGTATCTTGCGAAAATGTCGGTGTAGCCGTGGGTGGCAATTATCTTTTCGCAACCGGTGGCATCTATTGCGGACAATAAACCTTCCCAGTCTGCGTGATCGCTGAGTACAAAACCTCTGTCTATGGCGCGACGTCTTCTCGCACCTCGAAATGTCATCCAGCCGCTAGCAGAACCAGTAACGAAAGGAACCATTTTTCGAATCCAAGTACTACCGTGGGCACTTGGCGGTGCCACAACCATATTTCCTTTTATTTCCTCCTTGGAGGTATCGCGAGTTATTAATGTGGTTTCTGGAAGATCGTAATAAGGACGCACTACTTCAGTCATATTTTCTACCGCGCCATGCGTATATATTTTTCCTATGGAAGTGTCCAAATGTTTTAAAAGTCGTTGCGCTTTTCCCAAGCTATAACCAAAAAGGATGGAGGTTCTTCCTTCCTCTTTATTTGTGGCCCACCATTCATTTATATCTTTAAAAACTTCTTCTTGGAGCTCCCACTTAAATGCAGGGAGTCCAAAAGTGCATTCGGTAATAAAAGTGTGACATTTAATGGGTTCATAAGGTTCTGCCAAGCCATCATCTTCAGTTTTAAAATCGCCCGTAAAGACCCAAACTTCTCCTTTGTATTCTACCCGAACTTGTGAAGAGGCGATAATATGTCCCGCGGGATGAAGGGAGAACTTTACTCCGTTTATTGTAAATGTTTCGTTCCAAGCTTTCCCGGTTACTTCAATTTCACCCAAACGGTGCTTAATAATGGGGACGTTGTTGTGATGGGTTATATATTGTTTGTGGCCCCAACGGCTGTGATCGGCATGACCGTGTGTTATAATGCATTTATCAACTGGGCGCCATGCGTCAATATAAACATCAGCTTGCTGACAGTAAATTCCTTTTTCATTAAAGAGGAGTAATGGAAGTTTCATTCGCTTTTGTTCAGTTGAATATTAAAAATACCTAAAGCAGGTTAAGGTTCAGATTCAATTAAGAAAAGTTTAGGGAGAATCGTTATTCAATCAATGTCAAATTTGTCTAGAAATTCTATATTTGCCTTATATATAAAACTACAATATGTCATTTACAGATTTATTTGAGAGTGGGGAACATTCCCGAAATTTAGGTCATTTTGCATCTATCGCGAACATGGCTACGGTTAATGGTAAATTGGGATCTGAAGAAGAGAGATTGTTGAAACAATTTGCTGTGAAGTTGGATATAAATGAAGATGAATACGAGAAGATCCTTAAAAATCCAAATATTTACCCCATAAATCCACCCAATTCTGCAGAGCGAAGATTGGAGCGCATGCACGATCTTTTTAAGATTATTTTTGCCGATCATGTAATAGACGATCACGAGCGTTTTCTTTTGGAAAAATATGCCATAGGTCTGGGTTACTCTGTTGATCAGGCAAGAGAACTTATTAAGAAATCAATCAGAATATACACAGGGGGTCTAAGTTTTGACGACTATCGATACTTGCTAAACCGAGAGGAATAGAATAAAAGAATTTCAAAATTAATACTGGCCGAGAATTATTTCTCGGCTTTGTCATTTTTGGGAATGATGAATTTAAAGAAATTTCTTTCTTCCAATTGGATTTAAGCATTCCGAAATTCTATGAATAACTTTTCGAAAATAGTATCTTGCCACTCAAAATTTTGATTTATGATGCATTGGGAGCGATTGCTGTCCTTAAGTAAACAAGGAGACCAATCAAAAAGAATTCGGAAAGAAGAAAATGAGACCAGATTGGGTTTTGAAGTGGATTATGATAGGGTGATCTTTTCCTCAGCCTTTCGTAGCCTTCAGGACAAAACCCAGGTTATTCCTTTGTCCCAAACCTCTTTTGTACACACAAGACTTACCCATAGCCTAGAAGTTTCCGTTGTTGGACGTTCATTGGGGAGAATGGTTGGAAAATCCATTCTTCAGAAACATCCAGAACTGGAATCGGTTCATGGATATCATTTTAATGATTTTGGAGCAATTGTGGCCGCCGCCGCCTTATCCCATGATATTGGAAATCCTCCTTTCGGACATAGTGGAGAAAAAGCCATTGGCGATTATTTTTTAAATGGACGTGGTGCCCGATTTAAGGATTTACTTACTGCGGAAGAATATCAGGATCTAATAGAATTTGAGGGAAATGCCAACGGGTTCAAGATAATGACGGAATCTAAGGATGGAGTAGAAGGAGGTTTAAGATTGACTTATGCTAGTTTGGGAGCCTTTATGAAATACCCAAAACAATCCCTTCCTAAAAAACCTACATTGGATGTTTCAGATAAGAAATTTGGCGTTTTCCAAAGTGAATCTGAATTTTTCAAGGAAGTTGCCAATGACCTAGGACTTTTACCTCGAGATTATGTTGGAGGATGGTGCCGGCACCCACTTTCTTTTCTTGTGGAAGCTGCTGATGATATTTGCTATACCATTATCGACTTTGAAGATGGAATCAATCTAGGGCTCATAGAAGAGGAGATGGCTTTGGAATATCTCCTTAATCTTGTTCGAAACAATTTAAGAAAAGATGTATATTCTCAATTGGCCACTCCTCAGAATAGAATTGCATATCTAAGATCTTTGGCTATAAGCACTCTTATTTCTGAAGCAGCTCAGATTTTTATAGATAATGAAGATGCAATCCTAAAAGGACAGTTTTCAAAATCACTTCTTGATAACAGTCAATATGAAGCTCAAATATCTGACATTATAAAAATAAGTGTCGAGAAAATCTATCAGAGTACCGAAGTTAGAGAAAAAGAGATAGCAGGTTATAATATACTTGCCACTTTACTAGATGCATTTACGACAGCTTTTGAGAACCATCATCTTGGTAAAGCTAGAGAATATGATATGCTTTTATTGAGAACGGTAAATTACAATGTGGGTAGGTATAATTCGACCTATGACTATTTAATGGAGTGTTGTAGCTATATTTCACGACTTACAGATGGCAGTGCAGTGCAGATTTTTCAAAAGATAAAAGGCAAACTTTGATTGGATTATGTTAAATTTCAATTTTAAAAGGAGTTTGTTAGCTCTTTTCTATAGTTTTAGCGGTTCTAAAAATTAAGGAAAGTTTTTCAATGATCCATCTGAATAAATAGACCTATATTAAACTTAATTCAACATTTACATGAAAAAAATTATCCCTTTTATTGTTTTCTTTGTTGTAAGTGCTTCTTTCGGGCAGGATTTTCGTGCTACGGTAAAAAGCTATTTTCAACAAAACCAAAAACAGCTTCAACTAGATTCGCAGGATTTTTCTGATCTTTCAATTTCATCGGAAAGCTACTCAAAAAGTCTAAAGGCATATAATGTGTATGCTGAACAAAATTACCGAGGAATTAAAGTATTTAATTCAGTTTCGTCTTTTGTAATTAAAGATAACACAGTATTAAGTGCTAATTCCTCATTTATACCAAATGTGTCGGCCAAGACTAATGGAACGTCACCTTCAATTTCTGCTATTGCCGCAATTTCAAAAGCAGCTTCCAAATTAGGTATTTCTTCACCGAGCAATCTTAGATTACTTGAAACATTGGATGGTCAATCCTATGTTTTCTCAGATGGGAATATATCTTTAGAAGACATTCCAGTACAGTTGGTGTATCAGCCAATGAATGAAGGGAAAAATCTAAAATTAGCATGGGATCTAAGTATTTACTTATTGGATGCAAGTCATTATTATAGCGTTCGAATCGATGCTATGAACGGCGACATTCTAGATGTACATGATTGGGTTAGTAGCTGTGATTTTGGAGATGTTTCACATTCTCATACAGAAACAGGAAGTATTCTTTTTGCCAACAGTTCACAAGATGCGCAGGCAGCTGTGAATACCGCAACTCCACAATATCGCGTTTTTGCTATTCCATCTTTGGGGCCGCATGACAGTGATGATCAACTTATTACAGATCCTTCAGATGCAGAAGCCTCTCCTTTCGGATGGCATGATACCAACGGTGTGGTTGGTCATGATTACACTACTACTCAAGGAAATAATGTGATGGCCAATGAAGATCGTGCTGGAAACAATATACCAGGAGATAAAGCAGATGGTGGGGTTGAGATGTTATTTGATTTCGAGTTTGGATTACCTCAGAATCCTGCGAATTTTGTAAATGCATCTATCACTCATTTGTTCTATATGAACAATATTATGCATGATGTTTTCTACAAATATGGTTTTGATGAAGCCAGTGGAAACTTCCAAATGAACAATTATGACAAAGGTGGAAACGGAGGAGATTTCGTAATTGCCGATGCTCAGGATGGTTCGGGAATGAATAATGCGAATTTCTCAACAGGACCAGATGGTGTAAAGGGAAGAATGCAAATGTATCTTTGGTCTGCACCGGGAAGAGTGTTGGGTAAGTTCATGACTATTAATAATGGTCCATTACAAGGAAGTTATTATGCTCATGATTCAACTTTTGCTCCTGCACTTCCAGACACTCCCATGACTGCAGATTTAGCTCTAATGATGGATGAAGGTAGTAATACGAACGAAGGCTGTGGCAATATTGCCAACCCAACTGATTTGAACGGGAAATTTGCCGTGGTACGAAGAGGAAATTGTGGGTTTACAATTAAAGCTCAAAAAGCACAAGATGCAGGTGCACTAGCATTGATTGTGATCAATGATGCGCCTGGAGATCCTATTGTAATGGGCGGAACGGATCCAAACATTACAATTCCAGCTATAATGATTTATAAGGAAGATGGAGATGATATTGTTGCCGCTCTTTTGAATGGAGATACTATCAACACTACCATGTTAAATGATGGTTCGGGGATAGATACCAATAGAAGAGATGGAGATCTAGACAATGCCATTGTAGCTCACGAATATGGTCATGGAATTTCAATTAGATTGACTGGAGGTAGATTTAATTCAGGATGTCTTACCAACCAAGAACAAATGGGTGAGGGCTGGAGCGATTATTTCGGACTCATGCTTTCAATGAAACCAGGAGATTTAGGAGAAGATGTAAGAGGAATTGGAACTTACGCTATGGGTGAAGGAGTTCGAGGAACTGGAATTAGAACTAAGCCTTATAGTACAGATTTTGCTATCAATAATTTCACCTATAATAGTATAAAAGGGCAACAAGTACCGCACGGTGTTGGTTCAGTATGGGCAACTATGCTTTGGGATCTTACTTGGGCATTTATTGATGAGTACGGATTTGATCCAGACATATACGAAGGGGTAGGAGGAAATAATATGGCTCTTCAATTGGTTATGGACGGGTTAAAAATTCAAGGTTGTGGACCTGGTTTTGTAGATGGTCGTGATGCAATTCTAGAAGCAGATGAAATCGCAAATGGAGGTGCCAACAAATGTTTAATTTGGCATGCATTTGCTAAAAGAGGATTAGGTTTCAGCGCTAACCAAGGAAGCTCAAATAGTAAAATGGACGGAACAGAAGCTTTTGATGTTCCTGAAGGTTGTGCTCTGGGCGTAGGAAGTGAAGATACCATCAAGAATAAATTTGTTATATATCCAAACCCATCCAATGGAGTTATCAATATCCAATCTAGATTTGATGTTCAGGAAGCAACAGTTTCAATCTATGATATGAATGGTAGAAAAGTGTTTTCTAAAAATGTGGAAATGCACCAAGCTGCTAGTATCGATGCAAGTAGTCTTAATGCAGGAATCTATATGGTTCAGATTGAAGGTGGAGGATACTCACAGACTTCAAAATTGGTTATCAGATAAGATAAACAAAGTTAGATATACTAAAAAAGAGGTCTTCGGACCTCTTTTTTTATACTTCTAAAAGTCGTTGCTTAATTTTTTCACTAGAAATGCCTACCAGATCCTGTAACTCTTTTACCGTGCCATGTTCTGGAAATATATCGGGAACACCCAGGATTTCGATATCAGACTTATAATTGTTTTTCGCCGCAAATGCTAAAACTGAAGATCCAAGACCGCCCGTAGTTGTGCCGTCTTCTATGGTTATAATACGTTTATATTTGCTAAATGCCTTATGGAGAATATCTTCATCCAATGGTTTTAAAAATCGCATATCTATACATCCCACTAAATCTTTATCATTCGGAGAAAGCGATGCAATGGCGTCTAGAGCGTTATTGCATATTGTTCCTATAGTTAAAATAACAGTGGACGATCCTTTTTTTAAAACCTGGGCTTTCCCAATTTCTATTTTTTCAAAAGGTGTTTGCCAATCCAAGACTTTACCTCGCCCTCTAGGATATCTAATAAATATCGGAAGGTCCAAACCCAATTGAGCGGTAAACATGATATTTCGTAGTTCGATCTCATTACGAGGTGCGAAAATGATAAGATTTGGAATACAGTTCAAATAAGCCAAATCAAAAATTCCGTGATGCGTGGCGCCGTCTTCTCCCACAATACCTGCACGGTCAAGACAAAAGATCACAGGAATTTTCTGTAAGCATACGTCATGGATAACTTGATCATAAGCTCGCTGTAAAAAAGTGGAATAGATGTTACAGAAAACTTTAAAACCTTGAGTCGCCATTCCTGCACTAAAAGTTACGGCGTGTTGCTCTGCAATACCTACATCAAAAGCTCTCTCCGGAAAAACATCCATCATAAACTTTAAAGAGCTGCCTGTGGGCATGGCCGGCGTTATACCTATTATTCTGTTGTTTTCTTTCGCAAGCTCTACCAAGGTGATACCAAATACATCCTGAAATTTAGGCGGTACTATTGCTGTGCTAAGCGGAGGGAGATCGCCTGTAAGTGCATTAAATCTGCCAGGAGCATGATAGACCACTTGATTCTCTTCAGCTTGTTTGAGTCCTTTTCCTTTAGTGGTAATTAAATGCAGAAGTTTTGGACCTTCAACATCCTTTAACCGATTTAACTCATTTATTACCAAATCTAAGTCATGTCCGTCAATCGGACCTGAATATTTAAAATTTAAAGCTTCAAAAATATTATCGGTTTCGGAAAATTTGTTCGTTTTAACCTTGGTTAAATAATTCTTTAAAGCACCTACGCTAGGATCAATTCCAATGGCATTATCATTTAGAATAACCAGAATGTTACTGTTGGTATCTCCGGCATGATTTAAGGCTTCAAAGGCCATCCCACTTGCAATGGATGCATCACCTACTACAGCAATATGTTGTTTAGTAATTTCCCCTTTTAATTTTGAAGCTATTGCCATTCCCAAGGCTGCGGAAATTGCGGTACTGCTATGACCAACTCCAAAAGTATCGTACTGACTTTCCTCCCTTTTTGGAAAACCACTAATTCCGTTAAATTGACGATTGGTGTGAAAGATATCTTTTCTTCCCGTAAGAATTTTATGGCCGTAAGCTTGATGGCCAACATCCCAGACTACAACATCTTCGGGTGTGTTAAAAACATAGTGAAGCGCAATGGTAAGCTCAATCACACCAAGGCTTGCTCCCAGATGACCTTCTTTGGTGGCTACAATATCAATTATGAACTGACGGAGCTCCCTCGCAAGTTTAGGGAGATTTTCCTTCGGAATTTTTCGTAAATCCGACGGAAATTGAATAGTATCTAGAATCTTTTTTGGCACGTTGTAAAGATACGCTTATTGCCATTTTGTTGACTGGATTTTACTAAATTGTTAAGATGGAGAACTATCTTTGTGTTTTTGTATTATAGAAATCAAGCTCATTTAAATTCTAGATTTTGAACATTATTAATCCTTTTGACGATACATATTTCATGAAACGAGCGCTTCAGGAAGCCGAGGCAGCTTATGAAAAAGGAGAAATCCCCATAGGCGCGGTAATAGTGGTCAATAATCAAATTATAGCCAGAGCACATAATCTTACCGAAACCTTAAATGACGTAACGGCCCATGCCGAAATGCAAGCTATAACCGCCGCCGCCAATTATTTGGGTGGTAAATATTTAATCGATTGTACCCTGTATGTAACAATTGAACCTTGCCAAATGTGTGCAGGAGCTTTATTCTGGAGTCAGATTTCAAAGATTGTATATGGTGCTAGAGATGAACAGCGTGGATGCATTTCACTAAACACAAAGCTTCATCCAAAAACTGTAATGACGGGTGGAGTAATGGCCGAAGAAGCTTCGCTATTGTTGAGAAATTTCTTTATCGAGAAGCGCAACTTAAATTAACCAATGTGCAAGGTAGAAGGGTTTGCCCAATCTTTGATAGATCTTTTTAGTCTTTCTTTCTATCTCTTTTTCTGTTTTGGTATTCGTGCATTTTCATGATATTTTCTTTGTTGAGCATATAATCTTGCACATTTCTATCTTTCCAACGATGATAAATAAATAAAGGCATGAGGACAAAGAATCCTCCAACCATGGAAAGACCAATTAAAAGTTCACCCGTTTTTGGGTCAGTGGATTTCAGGTAAAACCCAAGACCTAAGCCTGTAACGACTATAAAGAAAAAAATTTTTAAAAAAAGGCTCATTTTCTAATTTTGAATCAAAACATCTCACAGGCTTTTGAAACCTGTGAGATGTAGGTTTATTATTTTATCTCCACTTTCAAATGAAGTTCTTGCAATTGTTTGTCGTCAATAGGTGCAGGCGCATCGATCATCACGTCACGTCCAGCATTGTTTTTTGGGAAGGCGATAAAATCGCGAATGGTTTCTTGTCCTCCCAAAATTGCGACTAATCTATCAAGTCCGAAGGCTATTCCCCCATGTGGGGGCGCGCCGTATTGAAAAGCATCCATCAAAAATCCAAATTGTGCTTTTGCTTCCTCATCGGTAAAACCAAGGAATTCAAACATCTGAGCTTGGGTATCTTTATCGTGGATTCGTATAGAACCTCCACCGATTTCGTTTCCGTTTAAAACCAAATCGTAGGCATTGGCTTTTACCTCGGCAGGATTTGTAGCTAGAAGTTCAAGTTGACCAGGTTTTGGAGCTGTAAATGGATGATGCATCGCGTAATAACGTTGTGTGTCCTCATCCCATTCCAATAGCGGGAAATCTACAACCCAAAGAGGTGCAAAAACCTTTGGGTCTCTTAATCCAAGTTCCTCTGCCAAATGCATTCTTAAGGCACTTAGTTGAGGTCTTACTTTATTTTTATCTCCAGAAAGTACGCAGATTAAATCTCCAGCCTTAGCATTTGTTGCTTCCGCCCATTTTGCGAGATCTTCTTCCGTATAGAATTTATCAACAGATGATTTAAAAGTACCGTCTTCATTACAACGAACGTAAACCATTCCTAAAGCTCCTACTTGTGGCCTTTTTACCCAATCGGTAAGCTTGTCAATTTCTTTTCTAGTATACGAATTTCCGCCTGGAACCGCAATGCCAACGACCAATTCCGCCTGATTGAAAACGTTGAATTCTTTGTGCTGTGTAACTTCGTTCAACTCCCCAAATTCCATCCCAAAACGGATATCTGGTTTGTCATTTCCGTATTTAGCCATTGCTTCGTCATAGGTCATTCTAGGAAATTCTGAAATATCTACCCCATTTATTTCTTTCAGCAAATGCTTGGTCAATCCTTCGAAAGCATTTAGAATATCCTCTTGCTCCACAAAAGCCATTTCGCAATCTATTTGTGTGAATTCTGGCTGACGGTCTGCTCTCAAGTCCTCATCACGGAAACATTTCACTATTTGGAAATACTTATCCAAGCCACCCACCATCAACAATTGCTTAAATGTTTGTGGCGATTGGGGAAGGGCGTAAAACTGACCTTCATTCATTCGCGAAGGCACCACAAAATCTCGTGCTCCTTCAGGAGTAGACTTAATTAAATAGGGTGTTTCCACTTCAACAAACCCTTTTTCAGAAAGATAATTTCTAACCGCAATGGCAACTTTATGACGGAAAATTAGGTTTTCCCGCACCGGATTTCTTCGAATATCTAGATAGCGATATTTCATTCTCAGATCTTCACCACCATCAGTTTCGTCTTCAATAGTAAACGGAGGCGTTTTCGATTTGTTTAGAATGGTAAGTTCCGAAACCAAAATTTCAATATCACCAGTTGGCAGGTTTGGGTTTTTGGACTGTCGCTCAATGACGGTTCCTTTTACTTGAATTACATACTCACGGCCCAATGTGGAAGCTTTTTCAAACAATTCCTTTGAGGTGCGATCGGCGTCAAAAATAAGTTGCGTGATGCCATAACGGTCGCGAAGATCGACCCACATCATAAACCCCTTATCACGAGTTCTCTGAACCCATCCTGAAAGCGTTACTTCCTTATTGATATCCGTGGCGCGTAGTTGGCCGTTGTTGTGTGTTCTGTACATAATATTTTCCGTATTTCGACTGCGCTCAATATAAACTCCAGTAGTAAACTCTTTAATTAATAACTTGATTTTATCGAGGGTGCAAATTTAAGAAGTAATAGCACAATTGAGTGGGTTTAAGATGAATATTATTGAACGTTCAATTAGTTGGTGAAAGAATACCAAGACCCCAAAGGTTTTTAAAATCTTTGGGGTCTAAAATCTAAAATATCTTTTCGAAGATAGATGTAATTCAACTCCTTAATTCATAACCTCACTACTCATCGCCTGTTGCGCCTTAATCTTTTTGATCTCTTTCATTCTGCGTCGTTTCCTGTTTTTAATCTTGGCGCGCTGCACCAAGTAAACCATCACAGGCACCACGATTAAAGTTAGAAAGGTTGCGAAAATAAGTCCGAAGATCACTGTCCACGCCAAAGGTCCCCAGAAAATAACGTTGTCACCTCCAATGTAGATATTGGGACTATAATCTGTAAATAGACCAAAAAAGTCAATGTTAAATCCAATGGCCAATGGAATAAGTCCTAAAACGGTAGTTATTGCAGTAAGTAAAACGGGTCTTAAACGAGATTTACCTCCTTCTACGATCAATTCAAAATACTGTCTTTTGGTAAGCATGTCGTCTTCGTCCATTTCCAATTCATACATTTTTCGATCAATTAGGATTTGGGTATAATCGATTAGAACGATTGCGTTGTTAACCACGATCCCCGCAAGGGAAATGATTCCCATCATCGTCATTATGATCACGAAATCCATTTGGAAAATAACCATTCCCAAGAATACGCCAGCCAAACTGAGCACTACGGATGAAAGGATAATTACCGGCTTGGAAAGTGAATTGAACTGCGCGACAAGGATCAATAAAATCCCTCCTAAAGCAAAGAAAAGTGCCAAGACTAAAAAGCTCATATTGTCCTCTTGCTTCTCCTGCTCTCCTGTAAATGCCAGGACAATATCTCGAGGCAAATCGTAATTTTGAAGCTCGGTCTTTAAATCATTTACTATTTCAGTTCCGTTATAGCCCCCCAAAACGTTGGAATATAAAGTGATTGTTCGCTTTAAATTCTTTCGCTTTATAGAGCTAAATGATGAGGTGTTGTTTTTAGAAATTACAGATGAAATGGGCACCTGCACAATCTTACCTTGATTGTTTCTAAAGGTGATGGGCTGGTTAAACAGGACGCTTTCGTTATAGCGATAATCTTCTGCCAAGCGAACATTTATTTCATAGTCTTCGTCATCTTCTTTGTAAGTGGAGGCTTCTTCACCAAAAATTGCACGGCGAAGGGTTTGCCCAATTTGTCCTGATGAAATTCCCAGCTGCCCAGCTTTTTCGCGATCCACGCTTATATTCATTTCAGGCTTGTTTTTATTGACGTCGATCTTCAGTTCCTCAATACCCGAAATACCTGAATTTTCAATAAAAGTTCGAAGGTTTTCGGCAGTTCGAAGCATTTCGTCATAATCATCCCCGCGCAATTCCATATTAATTGGATATCCAACCGGCGGTCCGGCAGCATCTTTTTCAACTATTATAGAGGCGCCAGGAAATCCTTTTACGGCTTCTCGAACTTCTTCTAAAACATCGCTACTTTTAATGCCACGTCGTAATTGATAATCGCGCATAGAGAGCGTAACCTTTCCTTTTTGTGGCATATCGTCGCTCTGACCTCCATCAGCCATTGGGTTTCCAGCGCCTTGACCTACTTGCGAAATGGCGCTTTCCACCATAAAGTTATAGCCGCTGTCTTCATATTTTGAAATGGCGCTATAAATACGCTCCTCCACTTTTCTGGTGAGTTCATTGGTTTTTGCTATATCCGTTCCTTGTGGATATTCTATATAGGTGATAATCTGGTTGGGTTCGTTCTCTGGGAAAAAGAGAACTTTTGGTTGTGCAATTCCCACCACCACAAATGAAAGGAGTAATAAGATTATAGTTCCGAAGAAAAACACATAGGCTTTCCTGCCTTCTAAAGCATACTTCAATATTCTTTCATACGCATCCTCCATTTTCCGGAGCGATGTAAACTGGAAGTATTCCACTGCCCCCGCTAATACATATTTATATAGCCAAAGAAGAATAGAGGTGAGGATAGCCAAGTTTCCGAAGCCACGAAAGGCAGATATATCAAATACGAATCCAGATATAAGTAAAATAGCACCTACGCCTAACAGGATTAGGCTCCACCTAATTAATTTTCGCTTCGTGAATGCTTCTTCTTCCACTTTCATAAATTCCGAAGTGAGGACAGAGTTTATAATAAGCGCCACAAATAGCGAAGATGAAAGAACTACGGAAAGCGTTATTGGGAAATAGACCATAAATTTCCCAATGGTTCCTGGCCATAATCCCAATGGAAAAAATGCGGCTAAGGTTGTCGCTGTTGAAGCGATAATGGGCCAAGCAATTTCACCCATGCCTTGCAAAGCAGCTTTTTTGCGAGTCATTCCTTGACTCATCAAACTGTAGACGTTTTCAACAACCACAATTCCGTTGTCCACCAACATTCCCAGCCCCATCACAAGACCGAAAAGCACCATAGTATTTAAGGTGAAACCCAAGGCGGAAAGTATAGAAAGTGCCATTAACATTGAAAGCGGAATGGCAAAACCTACGAATAGCGCATTTCTAAATCCTAGGAAAAACATTAGAACGAGAACCACCAAAATCACTCCAAAAATGATATTGTTCACCAAATCATTTACCTGGTTTTCTGTTTTGATAGATTGGTCATTGGTAAGGCTTATATCGAGACCTTGGGGCAGATAATTTTCTTGTTCAAATTTTATAAGTTCTTTGATATCGTCCACCGCTTCAATCATATTTTTCCCAGCTCGTTTTTTAATGTCGAGCATAACAACAGGTTCTCCTGCTTCACGGGCATAGGTGGTAGGGTCTTTCTCTTGGAAATTTATATCTGCAATATCTTTTAGGAAAATAATTCCATCATCTTTCTTTACAACAATCTTTTCAAGTTCCTTCGGATCTTTGATTTCCCCTGTAATTCGAATGTTCTTTTGAACGCCGTGGGTAATTATGTTTCCGCCGGAAATTGTAACATTTTCACCTTTAATTCCATTGATAATATCGTCGAAACTCACTTGGGATGCGGACATTTTATAAATATCTACGGCAACTTCTACTTCTTTGTCATCAACTCCACGGATGGTAGCTTCTTTAATTTGAGGCAGCAGTTCGATTTTATCCTGAAGATATTTGGCGTAATCTTTTAAACGTTGAATTGGATAATCTCCCGTAAGGTTGATATTCAGAATAGGGAATTCCTCAGAGAAATTCAGCTCAAAAACATTGGGCTCCACCTTGGCTCCATTGGTAAGAACCGGCCAGGTAGTCTCGGCTTTTACTTGGTCAACCTTATCCTTTACGAGTTGTTTTGCTACGGGTATTTCTACTGTTTCCTCAAATTCAACAATTATAATGGAGTAATCCTGAAGTGTAGTAGAAGTAATTTCCTTTACGCCGGCCACATTTTTGAATTCCTCTTCGAGCGGTTCTGTGATAAATTTTTCGATATCCTCGGCAGAGTTTCCAGGGTTCACAGAACTCACATAGATTTTGGTCTCAATGATTTCCGGAAATGCCTCCCTGGGCATACTGTAATAGGCAAATACACCTAAAAATAGGATGATGGCCATAATGACATAAACCGTCATCTTATTGTTGATGGCCCAAGAGGAAATACTAAATTCTTTATATGGATTTTTGCTCATAGCAAAAGTTTCTTAGTGTTTGATGGTTACTTTCTGTCCGTCACGAAGATTTTTCGCGCCTTCCAATATAATAGTGTCGCCTTTTTTAAGTCCAGATTTCACCTCTGTGTGATTGGCGTATGAAAGTCCCGCTTGGATTATGGTTCTTTTCGCCTCTCCAATGGAATCATTAATGGGCTTATATAGGTAGGCGATGGTTTCTCCTGCTGAGTTTTCCTGCAATACGTTTTCAGGAACGGTAATGGCATTCTCAGCTTGGTAATCGTTTACTTTTACGGTTGCAATGAGGTTTGGTTTTACCAAGCCGTTTTTGTTCGGAATCTCAATCTGAATCTCAAAACTTCGGTTATTCGGGTTTATATAATTGCTTACTTGCCTAACAATTCCTGTGAATTCTTCATTGATGGAAGCGAGGTTCACGATTACTTGTGTTCCTTTATTCACATTCTTTAAATAGGTTTCGGGAATGGAAGCTTTTACGTACATATTGCTAAGGTTTACCAATCTGATGATTGGTGTTTGCCCTGGAGTAACTACTTGTCCTGGATCTGCAATTACGTCGTCAATAATGCCGCTAAATGGAGCCGTAATAACGGTCTTTGCAAGTTGGGCACGCAATTGTTGAGTTGCGTTTCTGGCAGCTTCATAGTTCGTTTTTGCTTGCAGGAACTGAATTTCCGAACCTATTTTCTGGTTCCATAAACGCTCTTGTCTTTCAAAAGTGGTTTGAGCCAATGCCAACTGTGCTTCCTGTTGAGCCACTTGACTTGAAAGTCCGCCATCGTCAATTTTCGCCAGACGTTGTCCTTTGGTGACTTGCTGTCCGTTTTTGACATAGATATCTGTAAGGACTCCAGAATATTCTGCATTCAGGATTACGTTCTGATCTGTTTCCACATTGCCTTGTACTTCTACATAATGTTTAAAAATTGAATCCTGAATTACTTCGGCAGTAACCAAAACAGGCCGCTCCTCTTTTTCGTGGGAATCAATATATTCATTGAGTTTATCCAAATCGCTTTTTAGGTCACGCTGTTGTTGATTCAATTCGGTGCGCTTGGCCTTTATGGCAGAAAGATCTCCCGAATCGATAATGGCATCAACAGATTTGTTATCGCCACCGCAAGAAACTAGGAGGGTGAAGGTTAGGAGTACTAAAAGTAGTTTTTTCATAATTGAGTTGATAGTTTATGAGTCGATGAGTTTAGAAGGCGGTTCTAGTTTGCGATTTGTGATTTGTATAAACCATCTAACATCGCTGTGATTTCCGTTAAGTCCTTCCTTAATTCTAAATACTTGTTCTCCTCCAAAAACTCTAAGTCATTTGAAAGAATACATTGGTTTAATAGTTCGAGAGCTGACCCATAGGCCATTTCTGTAAAACGCGCCTTATCTTTGGCAGAATGTCTTCCAGTTCCTTCCGCAATATTTGAAGAGATCGAAATTGTTGCTCTGCGCATTTGACTTGTGATGCCAAATTTTTCTTCCGATGGAAAATGTTTTGTGCTTTTGTATATTTTAATCGAAAGTTGACGGGCTTTCTGCCAAACGATCGGTTTTTCAAATGAAAATATTCTCATAACCTGGTTTTTAAATATTTTCTATAAATCGGATAATTACTGCTTTCATTTTATCAACTTTTAACCTCATAACCTCATAACCTCATAACCTCATAACCTCCTAACTTCTTCAACTCCTCAACTCCTAAGCTCATAACCTCTTCACCTCTTGCCCTCCTCAACTCTCAACCTACTTCATCTCACTCGCATCAATCCTTAACTCAGGAATATTCAGCACTGTTTCTAAATTAGCTTTTTCATTGATCACATTCAACATTGCTTGAAAATATTGCTGTTGTGCAGTGTAAAGTTGAACTTGCGCCTGTCTTAAATCGAAACTGCTAGAAAGTCCTTCCGTGAATTTTGTCTGATTTTTCACTTCTATACGTTCGGCAAGTTGTAAATTCCTCTTTGAGTTCTGATAATTTTCGATAGCGAAAAGATAATTGCTTCGGGCGGAGGTTAAATCGAGTTTAATTTGTTGTTGTGTCTGTTCGAAATCTGTTTTGGCTTGGTCTAACGCAATTCGTTTGCGTTGAGTGGCAGCACTTCTCATTCCGCTACTAAAAATTGGAATATTGAGACTTATTCCTAAAAGTGAGGATTGATACCATTTTTGATCTCCATTTAAGAAGGTGAATTCTTCGCTATTAGCAGAAGTTCCATAATTTAGAAATGCTGACAATCTGGGAAGTGCGTTAGTTTGTTCTAATTGCATTTCAAATGTGCGCTGCTGAATTAAGTTAGTAGCAATTTTAAAATCTACGTTTTCTTCAATTTTTAATGATTCATCCAGAAGTGCGAGACTCACATTTTGCTCGGCCAAACTATTTAAGTCGTCTGTCAGTATAGTGGGGGTTTCAACATCTATTCCCAAAGCGAGGTTGAACATCTGTTTCGCAATGCTGCGTGATCTTTTAGCATTGTTCAATTCCGTTTCTACGTCCAACAATGTAATTTCCAATTGCTCCACACTTTCTTCTTCTTCCAATCCATTTTCAAATATCTTCCGCGTTTCGAATAGATTTTTTTCCAAATTGGTTTTATTTTTCTCGAAGATATCAACTAATTCTTGAGATAGAAGGACACTGCCGTAAGCATTGATCACACCTTTTCTAACTTCTAAACGTGTTTTTTCGTTGGTGTTTTCAGAATATTCCAAGAATGTCTTCGCTGCTTTAAGTCCTACCAAATAACTACCATCAAAAATGAGCTGATTTAGAGTTGCAACTGCGCTCGCACTTTGTTTTGTCCCAAAGGTTAAGGGAATAAAACTACCTGGTTCACCCCCTCCAAATTCTCCAGGAATAAGAGTTATTGGTTGTTTAAGATTGTTGTTGTAGCTAATATTTCCATCAATCTGTGGCAGACCTTGTGCAGTAGTTTCCCATTTTTGTTTTAGGGCTTTCGCAATCTCTCGCCTAGCGTTGATTGACGTATAATTGCTGTCTAAGGCGAAAGTAATTGCTTCTTCCAGAGTGAAGTTTCTTTGTTCTTGGGAAAAACTTAGAGTAGTAAACAATATGAGGCTGAAAAGCAATAGTCTATTGATCATCGGATTGGTTTTCTTTTATGTACTTGCGTAATGTTAATAATCCTTTCTCTGTTACGATGCCGCGAAGGTAAAACTCGAGATACTCATCGGCTATGTATTTTGAAGAATATTTTTGAGGTGAAAAAAGAAGCTGATCCTTTAACCCGTTCATACTCATAAAATAGATTCTGGAAATAAAATCTGCATCGAGGTTTTTTCTGTATAATCCTAGTTTAATTCCGTTTTCAATATTGGCGGTAGTACATTCCATCATTTTATTGAACTGGGTTTTATACAGTTCATCACTGATCTCTGGGTAATATTTTTGCAATTGGAACTGGGGCGAAAATTGATCGTCTTCCAATTTTCGCATCACAAATTGCTTTATTTCGAAAAGCTCATCAATGGGATTTTCGTTGAGCGCGCAAATAGAGTCAATACCTTCAATTATGGTTTCCATAACTGAAAATGCACATTGTTTAACTAGCGATGTTTTATTTTTGAAATGCGAGTAGATTGTTTTTTTTGAAATGCCCATCTCGGTGGCAATGTCATCCATAGTCACACTTTTGAAGCCGAGCTTCATAAACAATTCCGATGCCTTATGGATAATCTTATTTTTCATAATCGAGTGCAAATATAATGCAGAAACTTTGGAAACAATTATAGTTTCCAAAGTTTTATAATGTTTAACAGGAAGTTAACAGCGTAGGATTTTACACTTTAATTGTGCCCAATTCTTTTCCTTGTTATACTTTAGCGAAAATTTTCGGAAATGCAGATTTTAAGTAAGTACAATGAGGTTTTATCAGAAAGCCTTTTGAATGCGGTCGATAAAAGAGACCCCAGCCAATTATATGATCCTATTCGTTACATCCTTTCTTTGGGGGGAAAACGTATTCGTCCGGCACTTACATTAATGGTATGCGATTTTTTGGGCGACGATTTTAAAAAAGCTCTTCCTGCCGCAATGGCTGTGGAGTTGTTCCATAACTTCTCGTTGATGCACGACGATATAATGGACAACGCTCCGTTAAGACGCGGGAAAAAGGCAGTTCACGAAAAATGGGACGTAAATACTGCTATCCTTTCGGGCGATGCCATGCTGATTTTGGCCTATAGATTTTTTGAGCAATATGAGCCTACCATCTTCAGATCATTAGCCGAGCTTTTCAGCGAAACTGCCTTGCAAGTTTGTGAAGGGCAGCAACTTGATATGGATTTTGAGACGCGAGAGGATGTAAGAGTAGAAGAGTATATTAAAATGATTGAGCAGAAAACTGCTGTTTTGGTCGGCGCTGCTATGAAGATGGGCGCTATTGTTGCCAATGCTTCCGAAAAAGAAATGCAAACAATGTATGAATTTGGAAAAAATCTTGGCATTGCGTTCCAGCTTCAGGATGATTATTTAGATGTTTTTGGAGATCCTGAAACTTTTGGAAAACAGGTGGGCGGAGATATTATTGCGAATAAAAAGACATTTTTATATCTGACTGCCGAAAATTTAAATGTGAATGGGGAAGCAGAGGAGTTAGCGCATCTTTTTAGTATAAACCCAAAGGATCCTGAAGACAAGATTTTGAGAGTGAAAGATATTTTTATTTCCTCCGGTGCCGCAAAAGCTACACGTATTGAGATTGAAAGATTCAGTAATCTTGCCGATGCAGAGTTGACAAAATCTACCATTTCAGAAGATAAAAAGGGAGCACTTCGAAAATTTGCATATGATTTAATGCAACGGGAAGTTTAAAAATAAACTCTTACGAAGGGTACAAAGGCATTTGCATAAATGCTTTTTGTGTTTTTATAGAGAACATCATACCTAATCCCCACAGTAACATTCCTACTATGGAATCCTACACCCATAAATAAAGCCGGATACCAATAATTTTCTCTATAATTTAAGCCATCATATTCATAGCGTCTTGTTACGTTTAGTTCTTCAAATTCCGCAGAAAACTGAATTTCTGGAATCACGTTGTAGAGAGCAAGGACACTTCCTCCTAAAATTGTTGAATTGTATCTATCCTTTTGACTATTGTACGTTCCGGTTAGGCCAACACCCAGGGCAAATTGTCTATTAACTTGGTATATTGCGCTAGGGGCGAGAGTTCCACTAAAAAATCCGTTTCCGAAACTTAATCCAATGCCACCACCAAACCGTACATGATCCCAAAATTCATCTTGATGTTGATTTTGACTCCAGCTCTCCTGATTCGAGAAAAGAGTGAGAAGTATTATAAAATATGCTCCAATATAGCCAAATCCGGTCTTTTTCAATGTGAATCCTTTATGAGTTTGAGAATATAAATATATAAAAACACGCCAGCTAATTAAGGTAATTATTGTAATTTTGTAGCGTTTTATAAAATAAGACCCTTTTGCAATTTTATCATGGATAAATTCTCATTCCTAAACGCGGTTCACCCTTCGCATATCGCGGAACTTTACGAAAAATATTTAAGATACCCAGATAGCATAGAACCCAGTTGGAGAGCTTTTTTCCAGGGCTTCGATTTTGGTGCGGAGTCCAATGGACAAGAGTTTTTTGACTCCACAGAACCATCTCAAACCCAGGAACAAGAATATGACGTGGGAGCAATTTGTGCGGATGTTATCAAGGAATTTCAAGTCTTGAAGCTGATTGATGGATATCGAACTCGCGGTCATTTGTTTACCAAAACCAATCCGGTTCGCGAGCGGCGTCAGTACACCCCAACTTTGGCTATAGAAAATTTTGGTCTGTCACAACATGACCTACAGGAAACGTTCAAAGCGGGAGAAGTATTAGGTATCGGAGATGCTACGCTAGAGGAAATTGTTAGACATCTTGAAAAAATTTATTGTGATTCTATCGGGATAGAATATATGTTTATTCGAAAGCCCGAAGAAGTAGATTGGATTCACAACAGGCTTAACGCAAATGACAATCAGCCCAATTTTTCCAATGACCACAAGAAACATATACTAACAAAGCTTAATGAAGCTGTGGGCTTCGAAACTTTTCTTCATACAAAATACGTTGGACAAAAACGGTTTTCTTTAGAAGGAGGAGAGAGTTTGATTCCTGCACTAGACGCACTGATAGAAAGTGCGGCCGAAAAAGGCGTTGAAGAATTTGTAATGGGAATGGCACATCGTGGCCGTTTGAGTACTCTTACCAACATATTTGGTAAAAGCGCCAAGGACATATTCAGTGAATTTGACGGAAAAGACTATGCAATTGATATTTTTGATGGTGATGTAAAATATCATCTAGGTTGGACTTCTAAGCGCAAAACCCTATCTGGCAAGGAAATTAATTTGAATATCGCACCCAACCCTTCACACTTAGAGGCTGTTGGTGCCGTAGTTGAAGGTATTGCACGTGCAAAACAGGACGACCACCATAAAGACCAACCCAATAAAGTGTTACCTATCATTGTTCATGGGGATGCTGCCATCGCGGGTCAAGGTATTGTTTATGAAATAGTCCAAATGGCACAGTTGGAGGGATATAAAACAGGCGGAACAATACATATAGTTGTAAACAACCAAATTGGTTTTACTACCAATTATCTTGATGCTCGATCTTCGTTGTATTGTACTGATGTTGGAAAAGTAACTTTTTCCCCTATTCTTCACGTTAATGCCGATGATGTGGAAGCCGTAGTGCATGCCATTTTATTTGCATTGGACTTTAGAATGGAATTTGGCCGAGATGTATTTATAGATTTATTAGGATATAGAAAATATGGGCATAATGAAGGCGATGAGCCTAGATTTACCCAACCTAAACTATACAAAGCAATTGCCAAACATAGAAATCCGAAAGACATCTATGCGGACAAACTTATAGCGCAAGGTGTGATTGATGAGAACTACCTCAAAAATCTAGAGCAGGAATATAAGGACAAGTTAGAGGAGAATCTTGAAGACTCACGGAAGGAAGAGAAAACCAAAGTTACCCCTTTTATGCAAGATGAGTGGGAAGGTTATGAGTATGCGGATCAAGAGAAAATGATGGTGCAAGTGGACACTACGTTTGACCTTAAAGAGCTTGACGAAATTGCCGAGGTAATTTCTGCCCTTCCTGAAGACAAGAAATTTATTAAAAAAATAACCAGACTTATTGAAGGACGCCACAAAATGTATTTTGAGGACAATAAGTTGGATTGGGCTATGGCCGAACTCCTTGCTTATGGATCTCTTCTTAAGGAGGGGCATGATATCCGTATGAGTGGACAGGATGTGGAAAGAGGAACCTTCTCTCACAGACATGCTGTTATTAAAGTAGATGATAGCGAAGAAGAAATTGTACTTTTAAATAATTTAAAAGGAGATCAAGGTAACTTCTACATATACAATTCCCTACTTTCTGAATATGGAGTTGTTGGTTTTGATTATGGATATGCTATGGCAAGTCCGGGATCACTTACAATCTGGGAAGCTCAATTTGGGGATTTTAGTAATGGTGCCCAAATAATGATCGATCAATATATTTCGGCTGCTGAAGATAAATGGAAGTTGCAAAATGGCTTGGTTATGCTTTTGCCACATGGTTATGAAGGCCAAGGAGCAGAACATTCTTCTGCAAGAATGGAGCGTTACCTTCAAATGTGCGCCACAAACAATATGTTTATAGCAGATGTTACGACGCCTGCAAACCTTTTCCATCTTTTTAGAAGACAGATGAAGGTAGATTATAGAAAACCTCTAATCGTTTTCACACCAAAGAGTTTACTGCGCCACGCCAAAGTAGTTTCTACCAAGGAAGAATTTGCCAACGGAAGTTTCCAAATGGTTATAGATGATGAACAGGCGAAAGTTTCAAAAGTGAAAACCTTGGTCTTCTTGACGGGTAAATTCTATTATGATCTACTGGAAAAGCGTGAAGAACTAAAAAGAGATGATGTTGCTTTGGTTAGAATTGAACAATTATTCCCATTGCCGGCAGAGGAAATGAGAAAAATCATGAAAAAATATAAAAATGCGGACGATATAGTTTGGGCACAGGAAGAGCCTAAAAATATGGGGGCCTATTCATTTATGATGATGCATTTTGAAGAAGCTAAGAACTTTAGAGTATGTAGCAGAAAAATGTATGCAGCGCCGGCCGCCGGAAGTACGGTAAGATCTAAAGCGCGTCACGCCAAGGTTATAGAAAATGTATTCGATAAGAATATGGAGTAGATTTTCTGGATCCGATTCATTAATTTTATGATTAGTGATCAGTTTCATTAGAAATCGGTAATTAATAAAAACGTTTTACAAAATTTAAAATAGGAATACTACCTGCTGCCAACAAGGCTAGGTTTAAAAAAATAGATATTATGGCATTAGAAATGAAAGTCCCTTCTCCCGGAGAATCCATTACTGAAGTAGAAATTGCCTCTTGGTTAGTCGCTGACGGGGATTATGTTGAAAAAGATCAGGCTATCGCTGAAGTTGATAGCGACAAGGCTACTTTGGAACTTCCTGCAGAAGCTAGTGGAATCATTACACTAAAAGCAGAAGAGGGTGATTTAGTAGCTGTGGGCGATGTAGTTTGCCTTATTGATACCGATGCTGAAAGACCGGGAGGCAGTGATAAATCATCCGAAAAAGATGATAAGGCTGATCAAAAAGATAAAAAGGTTGAAAAAGAAGAAGATTCTGCTAAGAAGGCACCTGCTAAAACCCAGACTCCTTCAAAACCGACTACACCAGACCAGGCGCAGGACAATAAGACATATGCTACAGGTTCAGCATCTCCTGCTGCCAAGAAAATTCTTGACGAAAAATCAATTCCTGCAAAGGACGTAAAGGGAAGCGGTCGTGATGGTAGAATAACTAAAGAAGACGCAGTTGCCGCAACTCCTTCCATGGGAGCACCAGGTACTGGTAACCGTGGAAGCGAAAGAAGTAGACTTTCAATGCTACGTCGTAAAGTTGCTGAGCGTTTAGTTGCTGCAAAGAATGAAACGGCTATGCTTACTACTTTTAACGAGGTAGATATGTCTGCTATTTTTGATCTTAGAAACCAATATAAAGAGCAGTTCAAAGAAAAGCATGGTGTTGGACTTGGCTTTATGTCTTTCTTTACACGAGCGGTTGTTCGTGCATTGGAATTGTATCCAGATGTGAACTCCATGATTGATGGCGACCACATGATTACTTATGACTTCAAGGATATCTCTATTGCAGTTTCCGGTCCAAAAGGATTGATGGTTCCAGTTATCCGAAATGCAGAAAATCTTAGTTTTAGAGGAATCGAGGATGAGGTCAAAAGATTGGCACTTCGCGCACGTGACGGAAAAATCACTGTTGATGAAATGACAGGGGGAACATTTACCATTTCCAATGGTGGAGTTTTCGGAAGCATGCTTTCTACACCAATCATCAACCCACCACAATCTGCTATCTTGGGAATGCATAATATCGTAGACCGCGCGGTGGTTCGCGATGGAGGTATATTAGTAGCGCCTGTAATGTTTTTGGCACTATCCTATGACCACAGGATTATTGATGGGCGTGAATCTGTTGGATTTTTGGTGGCTATCAAAGAAGCCCTTGAGAAACCCGTAGAGCTTTTAATGGATAATGATGTCAGAAAAGCTCTGGAATTATAAGAGTTTTAATGAAGAGAATAAAAAAATCCGGCCTTTTGAGCCGGATTTTTTGGTTAGTTAGAGAATAGGAACTTTCCGATAAAGCAGAAATACTTGTTGTGAACCTATTTAAATCGGAAAAGGATATTTTCAAAAAATCTATTCCTTCACGGATTCAGGACAAATGAATTTTGTCAATTGGAAAGTGCCCTTCTTCTGAAGCAAAGATGACTGCATTTTCTCAAATTTGAAATACGTACATACACGTACTTTTTTATAATTGCGCTATAATAGTTTGTGGTGATTCTCTTTGGCCCATATTAGGAGGCTATTAGTTCGAGGTTCTAACTCTAATTTATTTATGATATTGGAACGATGTTTTTCAACCGTTCTATGTGAGATAAATAGTTGTGAAGCAATTTCTTTATTGGTTTTGTCTTGGGAGATTAAGTTCAGAATCTTTCGTTCTGAAGGGGTGAGTCCATTGAGCTGCTCGTCTTCCAACATATCTTCGCCTATTAGTTCTTTGATTTTTGCGCTAAAAAATGGTTTTCCGGTTTTAACATTCTGAATACAGGTTTCAATTTCCTCGAGGGCAAATTCTTTTAGAATATATCCAAAAATATTTAATTCTTTAGCCGTTTGGTATAGCTCTTTTTCTTTGTGAAGAGTGATCAGAACAATCTTTGTATCTATATTCTGAGTTTTGCATTTTTGCGCAATTTCAATTCCAGACATAAAGGGCATTTGGATATCCAGAATCGCTATCTGTGGCTGTTTTTGAACAATGAGATTGTAAGCCTCGCGACCATCTTTTCCTCTACCAATTAAATTGTAGCCTTTTTCAACCAAAAAATCATTTAATCCTTTTAAAAGTAATGGATGATCGTCAGCAATGATTATAGAAGGATTTGTATTCATATTATATAGGGAATTGAAATTCAAGTAGGGTGCCATTATCTCTCTTTGAGGTGACTTTCATTTGTCCATTTAAAAACTTTGTACGCTCCAATAATGTCTTTAAGCCCAGAGATTTGGTATCTTCATATTTTTCACTGTAATCAAATCCTACACCATTGTCCCGAATTGAGATAACTATGCTCTGAGGAAATTTTTTTACCGAAACCTTACTGGCTTCTGCCTTGGCATGTTTTAAAACATTACTCATGCTTTCCTGAATAATTCTATAAATATTCACCTCATCTTCTTTTGAAAACACCTTGTCTATATTATCTATTTCCGATGAGATAAATAGAGGTGTATTCTCGTCAATCTGATTTAGCGTTACCTCAATGGCCTTTGTTATGCCCATTTCCTGAAGTTGGAACGGATGGAGATCCCGGGATATGGAACGGACTTCTTCAATGGTGGAATCCACGAGCTTTTTAGTTTCATCATCTCCAAAAGTCAATATTCTGTTTTTTAACACCAATAATTGCTGTCCCACGCCGTCATGGAGATCTTTAGAAATCCGTATTCGTTCCTCTTCTTGAGAAAGCAACAATTTCTGACTAAAACGTTCCTGTAAAAGTTTGTGACTTCTCAAATAGCGATGGTTACGATAAAGTAGCAAGAGAACAAACCCTAAAATCGTAACAACACTACCAAAAAGCATTAATCTTTTGAAGTTGTCATTATCCTTTTCTAAAAGGGTGAGGCTTGTTGTTTTCTCAATTAACTCTCTTTCCTTTCTTTCTGTTTCATATAAAGTCTGATAGTAAGCAAGTGCATTTGCCGAACTTTTGTTATAAATAGAATCTTTAATTGAAGAAGCCGCCTTCAAATTTTGGATAGATTTCTGATAATTGCCTTTTTGATAATATATATCGGAAAGAAAATTATGGGCTTCCATAATATCGTCCTCAATACCAAGCTGTTCTGCAAGTTTTAATTTGTTTTCAATGAGAGCGATCGCTAGATCTAATTGATCTATAGCCTTAAGATAATCAGCTTTGCCGCCCAAATAATTTATTTCTGAGGGTAAATCTCCTTTGAAATCATATTCTAGAGCTTCCAAAAGATCTAGGTGTTTCTTTGCTTCAGAAAGTTGAGAATGATCACAATAATAAGAAATAAGCATGGAGTGAATTCCAATAAAGGTATATAGACTTGAAGCATCTGTGTCGTAAACTTCCTCTGCTTTCAGTAGCGCTTTGAATTCGGCACGGCGGTCTCCCATCTTTCTATAATCCAATGCTTGGTTATAATATTCGTTTGCGAGAAAGGAATCTAAATGGAGATCCTTCATTTTCTCAATAAGAAGATCACGTTCTTTTTTGGCTTTCGTATAAAAGCCATTCATACTGAACATATTAATTATACCCTGTTGGGCGTACACCATATATCGATAGGCCTCTTTATTTTCATATAATTTAAAGGCAGTTGAATAATCTTCACTGGCTTGGGCAAATTTCCCTCTGCTAGAATGGGCTTGTCCCCTAAAGAGATAGACGTCCGCACGGTGCAGGGTGTCATTTTTGGCAAAGTTTTGTAGTGCTAGTGTGTAATCCTCAATAGCTTGTTCCAGATTGACTTTTGCATGAGCTCGACCACGCTTTAAATATAATCCGCCTAGAAGTAGACTGTCCTTTATTTTGTATTTTCTGGCAATCACCCCATTAATTATAGTAATTGCCCTCAATGGATCACCTGCATTATTGGTAAGTGGGTGCTGTAGATTCATTGCCTTTCTTGCAGCATCTTCAATCTGATCCAACTCCTCGGCCAGATCTATATATTGTTCACTATATTGTATAAAGGCATCGGTATCTGTCCTAAAGGTTAGCGAAAGAAGGCTGTCTAATGCTACCAAACGCACAGTTTTATTTTGGGCGGTATCCAAAATTTTTTGAAAATGTTTTTGGGTCTGGCTTAATGTAACCGTAGGAAGAAGAAGTGCAATTAATAAAATTAGTAGCGGTTTTTTCAAGCTGGGGGATCTTTTTGAGTTTAGTTAAAAATAGTTAAAAAAAATCAATGCTCGATTTATCGGTACCTATATTTACTTCACATAGAAACAGTTTCTTCCATAATCAATTATAGACCTATGAGATTTGAGAAAATCTGCTCCAATAATCCCATGAATACTGTTTTCATCTGCTTGAAGAAGCGCTTGGTTCACATGGGAAAGATCGAAGAGGACGAAATCCATATTTTTTACGACCCATTTCCCAATAGTGAATGTATTTTTCCGCGCTAACATAGTTTCCATATTGATAGCACCCGCACCTGCAGCTTTTATAATACTTTCTTCACTTATTAAGGAAAAATGAGAACTATCTATAAGGTCTACGCAACTGGTAGATGCTCCAGTGTCAAGAATGAAAGTACCTGGAACATCATTAATTGTAGCAGTAAAAAGATAATGGCCCGTAGCAAGTCTTTTTAGTGGAATCCGATAGAATCCCTGTGTTTCGAGAAAAGTGCGTAACTGCATTAATTTTTTTTGTGTAAAGATAGCAAACAAAATAAGTAGCTTTGTGGTCATGTTGACTGATACTCATACACATTTATATAGTGATGCTTTTAAGGAAGATCGCGACGAAATGATACAACGTGCGTTTGATCTTGGAATTAATCGCTTTTTTATTCCTGCCATTGATTCAAGCTATACAGAATCAATGTATCAATTGGAAAATGCATATCCAAATGAGATTTACTTAATGATGGGACTTCATCCTACTTCCGTTAAAGAAGATTATGAAAAAGAATTGGCCCATGTAGAATTACAGTTTAAAAACCGTAAGTTTTACGCTGTTGGAGAAATTGGTATTGATCTATACTGGGATTCATCAACTCTGGAAATTCAGAAAATTGCTTTTAAAAGACAGATCCAATTAGCAAAAAAGTATGTATTACCTATAGTTATACATTGTAGAAATGCGTTTGATGAAATTTTTGAGGTGCTAGAAACCGAAAAGGACGATAAGCTTTATGGAATTTTCCATTGTTTCACCGGAACGTTTGAACAGGCCCAGAAAGCAATTTCATTTAATATGAAACTAGGAATAGGAGGGGTGGTGACTTTTAAAAATGGAAAAATTGATACTTTCCTCAATCAGATTCCACTTGAGCATATTGTTTTGGAAACCGATTCACCATATTTGACTCCTGCTCCCTATCGTGGTAAGCGCAATGAAAGTGCTTACTTGGATCTGGTCTGTAAAAAAGTGTCAGAGCTATATAATCTTTCGGAAGAAGAAATTGCAAAAATTACTACCGAAAACTCAATTCAGGTTTTTGGTATTTAGTTAGGTTAGTAAAAGGACTTTCAGGTAGGATCTAAAGGAATTTAAAATAGAAATTGATAGTTGTAAGTACATTATGAAAACAGATAAACCTAACATACTCCTTATATATACTGGCGGCACAATTGGAATGATCAAGGATTTTGATACGGGCGCTTTACGGAATTTTAATTTCGACGAACTGCTCAATCACATTCCAGAATTAAAGCTTTTAGATTGCAATATTCAAACTACCACTTTTAAGGTTCCCATTGATAGTTCGAATATGAACCCAAAATATTGGGTTGAAATAGCAGATATTATAGAGGAGAACTATGATAAGGTAGATGGATTTGTAGTTCTGCACGGGAGTGATACTATGTCTTACACTGCTTCGGCATTGAGTTTTATGCTTGAAAACCTTGGAAAACCTGTAATTTTTACTGGGTCCCAACTTCCCATTGGTGATTTAAGGACAGATGCAAAAGAAAATCTTATCACATCGATTCAAATAGCTGCTCTACAGGAAAAAGGGGTTTCCAAGATATCTGAGGTAGGATTATATTTTGAGTATAAACTATACCGCGCCAATCGTACTACAAAAATAAATGCTGAACATTTTGAAGCTTTCACTTCTCTCAATTATCCAGATTTGGCCCAAAGTGGAATGCACTTGGTAGTAAACGATAAAGCCCTTTATAAACCCAATAGACGAAAGAAACTTAAAGTCCATAGATCCTTGGAAACTGATATATTATTGGTGAAAATGTTTCCCGGAATGGAGGAAGCGACCATAAAATACCTATTTGACTATCCAAAATTGAAGGGATTAGTAATTGAAACCTACGGAACTGGTAATGTAACCAATGAAAAGTGGTTCATCGATAGCGTTAAATCTGTCATAAAAAAAGGGATTCCTGTAGTGAATATTACGCAATGTGCCGGCGGAAGTGTAAGTATGGGAATGTATGAAACCAGTACAGAATTAAAGAAAATAGGTGTAATTAGTGGAAAAGATTGCACTTCTGAAGCTGCTTTGGCAAAATTGATGTATTTGTTAGGGCAGAAGATTTCTGCAAATAGCTTCAAAACAATATTCGAAACATCGCTTCGGGGGGAAATGCGGTAAAATAAACTCCTCTAAAAATTTCTTGACCTAATATATTTTTTTGATATTTGGCACTCCAAAATAAAAACGCTTTTTGAGAGTTTATAAAAGGAGTATTTATCTTGGAGGATATACGTTCTGATTAAAATTTTGATTTAAAAACTAGAGAGGTGGCCGAGCGGTCGAAGGCGCACGCCTGGAAAGTGTGTATACGCCAAAAGCGTATCGAGGGTTCGAATCCCTTCCTCTCTGCTAATACATTATGGCTGATATGAATCCGTGGGAGAATTCTTCATCGAATTTATACGAATTGAGGGCTGAGGCGAGCTTTTTAGTGTGTAATGTATTTAAATAGTCTTAGATAGAACAGTGCAGCTTTGCCTTTTGTGGAAAATTGTTCCGCCAATTTTGGCCAAGAATTAATAGCTTCATATAAAATTTTATCTGTAAGCATTAGCATTTTTAAGGCTATTAAGATGTTTTGCACAGTTCAAATTGTTAGTATTCAGTTTGTAATGGAGTGTTGCAATATTCTTTTCTCAGGTTCAGCTTTTTAAGGTGGAATTTTAGAAGAATTAAATTATTGTTTCCATCAAATGCAATCCACGTGTATCCAAGGCGAGTATTAATATTCTTGCAGATTAACTAAATTATTTTATATCTTTAAACCTTTAACTAAAACAAACTTTAAGTCGATAGCAATGAAAAAATTACTTTCAATTATGGCCGTTGCCGCAATGGTTTTTGTAGGCACCCTTAGCGCAAGCGCCGCAACCGCGCAAACAATGCCAACTAGCACCCAAGCGTTGTTAACATCAGCCACAGTTTCATTTATCCAAGACGAACCAGTAACTGCTACTGAGGAGAGCAAAGGCTTCCATCAGGAGTTGAAAGAGCGTTTTGTCGAGGGTGGTCCTGGATTTATGGGAATTGTACTATTGTGTTTAATTCTCGGATTGGCAATCGCTATTGAAAGAATTATATACCTTAACCTTTCAACAACCAATACACAAAAGCTTGCTCAAGAAGTTGAGGACGCCCTTAATAGTGGTGGAATCGAAGCAGCAAAAGAAGTTTGTAGAAATACAAAAGGTCCTGTTGCATCTATATACTACCAAGGTCTAGATAGAGCTGACGAAGGTGTTGATGTTGCTGAAAAAGCAGTTGTTGCCTACGGAGGTGTTCAAATGGGACAACTTGAGAAAAACGTTTCTTGGATTTCACTGTTTATTGCTTTGGCACCGATGCTTGGATTTATGGGTACGGTAATAGGTATGATTATCGCTTTTGATAAAATTCAGGCAGCAGGAGATATGAACCCATCTTTGGTAGCTGGTGGTATTAAAGTTGCACTTTTGACAACCGTATTTGGTTTGATCGTGGCTATTATCCTTCAGGTTTTCTACAACTATATCATCGCTAAGATCGATAGTATAGTAAACAGCATGGAAGATGCTTCTATTACATTGATCGATATGTTGTTCGATTACAAAACAAAAAACAAAATCTAAATAAACCACAGGATGGCATTACATAAAATTTTAAAAATAATAGCATTGCTTTTGAGCGTTGCCGGAATTATTTTTCTTGCAATGATCATCGCAAAGGGAGATGAGGCAGTAGCTGCCACAGGCGCCGGGCTAGATGGATTTCTATATGTAGCCTATATCACCTTTGCAATAACCATTGTATTTGTTCTCTTTTTTGTTATCAAGGGAATATTCTCAGGAAATATTAAGAACACTATGATCTCAGTTGGAGCATTCCTTCTAATCGTTGTAATTTCTTACGTGTTAGCTGATGGAACTGCAATGGAAACTCTAGGGGGCGAAACGCTTTCTGCGAGTGGGTCGAAATGGGTAGACACTGGTCTATATGTTTTCTATATCATGGCAGTTTTGGCTGTTGCAGCAATGGTATTTAGCGGAGTTAAAAAAATTATTAAATAATTATGGCAAGAAGAGCAACACCCGAAGTAAACGCAGGATCTATGGCAGACATCGCATTCCTGTTACTTATCTTTTTCTTGGTGACTACCACCATTGAGAAGGATAAAGGTATTGCGAGACAGTTGCCGCCAAAGGAGCCACCCACAGACGAACAAGTTAAGATTAAAGAGAAAAACTTGTTCATAGTAAATGTGAACAGACAGGATCAATTATTGGTGAATGATAAGCTCATGGAGCTGAAAAATTTGCGTAAAGAAGCTGTTGCTTTTCTAGACAACGGAGGAGCGGCCCAAGGTACTGCAGAATATTGCAATTATTGCCGAGGAAAGCGTGACGCTTCATCATCTGACAATCCTGATAAAGCTGTAATCTCTGTACAAAATGACAGGCTTACTTCATATAAGATGTATATCGCGGTTCAGAACGAACTGGTTGCGGCTTACAATCAATTGAGGAATAGAGAATCCCAGAGGTTATACGGATGGGATTTCACTGAAATGAGCAAGGCTTTGGACGAGGGTGATTACAGAGGAAATAAGGAGACGCTTCAAGAACAATTGGAAAATATTCAAAAACTTTTTCCAATGAAATTGTCTGAGGCCGAACCAAAGAAATCATCTTAAAAAAATAACAATGGCTAAGTTTACAAAGAAAAAAAGCAATGAATTGCCGCCGGTAAATACGGCATCCCTTCCGGATATTGTGTTTATGTTACTGTTCTTTTTTATGGTGGTTACAGTTTTGCGAGATGACAATCTTTTAGTGCAGAACAAAATGCCTAAGGCAGACCAAGTTGAAAAACTAAAAAAGGATAGATCGGTCTATATTTATGCTGGAAGACCTAGTGCACGCTACGAAGATAAATTCGGGAAAGAACCGAAAATCCAAATTGGCGATAAATATACCGACGTTACCAATATTAAGTTCGCATTGACAGAAGCACGCCAAAAACTACGTCCTGAACTTCAGGATAAAGTGATGGTTGCGCTTAAAGTTGATGAGAAGACAAATACAGGAATGGTCACAGACATCAAGCAGGAATTGCGAGATCTAAATATGTTGAAAATTATCTATATCACTACCCCTGGTAACGAATTAGATAATTAATAATAATTAAAAGTTTGTTTAAAACGTCTTACCCACCTTAATGGATAAGACGTTTTTTTATTGTTGAAAATGCACAATTACAATTATCTTTATGCTATGAAAGGTTACTTCAAAACAGGTATTATTGGATGGTTGTTCTTGCTACCGTTTTTAGGAACTGGACAAATTGAACTTGATGATCTTATACAATCTAAAGAAGTGGATTCTTTATATAGGGAAGATCAATTCTATATAGGTATCACATACAATTTACTTTTAAATACTCCTCCCGGCGTTAGATCTCGTGGGTTATCTGGCGGTATTCAGGGCGGGTTTCTTCGTGATATGCCCATCAATAAACGTCGAAATGTTGCTGTTGCTGTAGGACTGGGATTGGCCTATGACCAACTTGGTCAGAATTTTTTTGTCGGTGAAGATTCAGAAGGAAATACGATTTTTAGGATTCTTGACGATACCGTGGATTTTACTCAGAATCGTTTTGGGATGGCCACAGTAGAACTTCCAATTGAATTCCGATGGCGAACGTCCACCCCAACAGATTTTCGATTTTGGCGCGTCTATACAGGTATGAAGGTGGGATATACTTATTGGTATAAGGCAACTTTTAAACAACCCGGTAATATTGTTAATCAAACCAAAATCCCTGAATTCAATCCACTTCGACTTTCTGCCACTTTAGGTTTCGGTTATAATACCTTTAATTTTTACGCCTCCTATAACTTTAATCCATTTTTTAAAAATGCTTTCACCGAAGATGGTCAGGAAGTAAACTATAACGGGATTAAGGTGGGGTTAATGTTTTATATTTTATAACCACATGTTGAAAAGGATAAGCTGAGGAATTGCACCCAAAAACAAGCCCATGACCAATTCTGAGTTCGTGTGATCGTTTTTCTGCAGTCTTGAAGAGGCAACCCACCCATTGACAAAAAGGAAGAAGCTAATGCTCACCAAAAGGTTGACTTTGAAATGGGCACTTAATCCCACCAAAAACATTAAGACACCCGCCACTCCAATTTGATGAAGGCTAACTTTTATTTTGAAAAGAACCATTATTAGGGCTGCGAAAGCGGAAAAAAGTGCCCCTATAAAGAAATAGTATAATTCAGGATTATCATATGGGTTGAAAACCACCTTGATAATTAACAACAGCAAAATACACTGTAACATTAAAGGGAATTTTCGCTCCTTTACATCTCGTAAAAATATAGATTCCACTTGCCCCAAACTCTTCAATAGAAAAAATAACACAATAGGCATGATTATCGTCACGATTCCTATCGCAAATAGATTGGCCTTTACAAGCTCACTTTCTAAAAATCGGGGGGTTATGTAAAAATAGATGGCAGTGCCCATAATAGGCATTAAAAGAGGGTGAAATAAGTAGGATCCTAATTTAACAAATAACTTCATCAGATCTCTTTTCTTAAACGTGCCACTGGTAAATCCAATTGTTCCCTATACTTCGCGATTGTTCGACGGGCAATAGGATACCCTTTTTCAAGCAAAATTTTTGCAAGCTTATCGTCCGTATGTGGTTTACGTTTGTCTTCTTCCGAAATGGTTATTTCCAGAATCTTTTTAATTTCCCGGGTTGAAACTTCCTCTCCTTGATCATTCAGCATGGATTCGCTAAAGAATTCCTTAATCAGCTTTGTTCCGTATGGAGTGTCTACATATTTGCTATTGGCAACACGGGAAACAGTAGATATATCCATGTTTATTTTGTCGGCAATATCCTTTAATATCATTGGCTTTAATTTCCTTTCATCACCGCTCAAAAAATATTCTTTTTGATGGAGCATAATGGCGTTCATTGTAATGAAAAGTGTTTGTTGCCTTTGTTTAATCGCATCTATAAACCATTTGGCAGCGTCCAACTTTTGCTTAATAAACATTACAGCATCTTTTTGGGCCTTTGATTTTTCCTTAGATTCCTTATACCCTTTTAGCATATTGGTATAGTCATGCGAAATATGAAGTTCTGGGGCGTTGCGGCCATTCAAGGTCAAATCTAATTCGCCATCAATTATTTTAATGGAAAAATCAGGAACTACATGTTCCACAATACGATTGTTTCCTGCGTATGTTCCTCCCGGTTTCGGATTTAGTCCTTCAATTTCGCGGATAGCCTTACGTAGTTGGTCCTCTGTAATATCTAATTTTTGAATTAATCTATTATAATGTTTTTTACTAAACTCTTCAAAAGATTCTTCAATAATGGAAACCGCCAAACTCACGGCAGCTGTTTGTTCCTTTCTTTCCAATTGAATGAGCAAGCATTCCTGTAGATCTCGTGCACCAACTCCCGAAGGATCGAGCTCCTGAACTATTTTCAACACTTTCTCCACCTTATCATCAGTGGTATAAACATTTTGAGTGAATGCTAAATCATCTACAATATCATCTATCTCGCGCCTGATATAGCCGCTTTCATCTACGCTTCCTACAAGAAACTTTGCAATCTCTTTTTCTTCCTCGGTGAGTCGGTAGGTGTTTAGCTGTTGTAAAAGATATTGATTGAAGGATGTGCCGGCGGCATAAGGGATTTGTCTATCCTCATCATCCGAGCTATAATTGTTTGCAGAGAGTTTATAACTTGGAATTTCGTCGTCACTTAGATAGTCATCTACATTGATGTCCGTTTCTATAACTTCATTTCCTTCATCATAATCATCTTCAAAAGAGTCGTTTTCCAGATCGCTGTCATACTCTTCTTTTTCCTCTTTTCCGCCCTCCAATGCGGGATTCTCTTCCAATTCCTGAGCTATTCGCTGTTCAAATGCTTGAGTAGGAAGTTGTATCATCTTCATCAACTGAATTTGTTGTGGAGATAATTTCTGAGATAACTTAAGACTTAAATTTTGCTTTAACATAGTGTCTTCAATACCCTATAAAGTTAAAAAAAACCAGCTACTAAAATGTTTGAAGCAGCCGGTTTTATTTTAAAGTTGTTAAGAATGACAAGGTTTAAGGAAGGATGTTCGAGACATCCAGCCCAACTCCCATAATGAGAATTAAAACTCGGCGTTTCCTGGAGTCCGAGGATAAGGAATTACGTCTCGAATGTTGCCCATTCCGGTGGTGAATTGTACCAAGCGCTCGAAACCAAGTCCAAATCCGCTATGGACGGCTGTTCCAAATTTGCGAAGCTCCAAGTACCAATATAACTCTTTTTCGTCAATTTCCATGGCTTTCATTTTTTCCAAGAGTACATCGTAGCGTTCTTCTCGTTGCGATCCACCCACTATTTCACCAATTCCGGGAAATAATACATCCATTGCCCGAACTGTTTTGCCGTCATCGTTCAAGCGCATATAAAACGCTTTTATTGTAGCAGGGTAATCAAAAAGAATTACTGGAGTTTTAAAATGCTTTTCTACCAAATATCGTTCATGCTCACTTTGTAAATCTGCACCCCATTCCTCGATAATATATTTGAATTTTTTCTTTTGGTTCGGTTTTGAATTTTTTAGAATATCAATGGCTTCGGTATAACTAACACGTTTAAAGTTGTTCTCCAATACGAATCGAAGCTTTTCTCTAAGTTTCATCTCGCTTCGGTCTGCTTGTGGTTTATTTTTTTCCTCTTCGATCAGTCGATTCTCTAAAAATTCCAAATCGTCATCACAATTATCCAGTACGTATTTCACTACATATTTTATAAAATCTTCAGCCAAATCCATGTTCGCATCCAAATCATTGAAAGCTACTTCAGGTTCAATCATCCAAAACTCAGCCAAATGTCTACTTGTATTTGAGTTTTCAGCTCTAAAAGTTGGTCCAAAGGTGTAAACTTTTCCAAGGGCCATGGCGTATGTTTCAGCTTCCAATTGTCCACTTACGGTAAGATTGGTTTCCTTTCCGAAAAAGTCTTCCTTATAGTTTACATTTCCATCTTCATCTAAAGGAGGATTTTTTGGGTCAAATGCAGACACATGGAACATTTCCCCAGCTCCTTCAGCATCACTACCAGTAATGATAGGAGAGTGCATATAAAAGAACCCATTTTTGTTGAAATACTCGTGGACAGCAAAAGCCAACTTAGATCGGGTCCGCATGATAGCGCCAAACGTATTGGTTCGGATACGTAAATGAGCTTGTTCCCTAAGCGTTTCTAAAGTATGGCGTTTTGGGGAAAGGATTGTAAGTTTTACATCTTCTGGATTAGCAACACCCAATACTGTTAGTCTGGAAACCTGAACTTCCACATTTTGGCCTTGTCCTTGACTTTCTACCAAGATGCCAGAAACCTCTATAGCTGCGCCAACAGTTACTTGTTTTAGTTTTGATTCTTCAAAATTTTCGTAGTCTACTACACATTGTAACGTTTTGATGGTAGAACCATCACTTAACGCGATAAATCTATTGCTCCGAAATGAACGTACCCAGCCTCTCACGAGAACTTCTTGATGGTTTGATTCCGTCTTTAACAATTGGTCTATAGTTTTGTGCTGCATGGGTATAGTTTTGAGGGTGCAAAGATAATTTATTAATTCTGAATTAGGAATTCTCTATTTATAAATGGTCCTCTTCAGGATCTTCGGGCAAAATCTCCAGCGATGGCTTTCGCATGGTTTCTTTATTGGCAATACTTCTTTCCAAAGATAAAAGTAAGGTTGGGAGCAGTAGCAAATTTGAAAGCATGGCAAATAAGAGCGTGATGGAAACAAGTGCGCCTAATGCAACGGTTCCCCCAAAGCTGGAAATGGTAAAAACAGAGAAGCCAAAGAAGAGAACGATTGAAGTATAGAACATGCTTACCGCTGTTTCTCGTAAAGCTGCATATACAGATCTTTTTATCTTCCAATTATTTGCGACCAACTCTTGCCTATATTTTGCTAGAAAGTGAATAGTGTCATCTACCGAAATACCAAAGGCAATACTAAATACCAAGATAGTGGAGGGTTTAATGGGAACTCCCACAAATCCCATTACACCCGCGGTAATAATAAGAGGTAGCAGGTTTGGAATTAAAGAAATGATGATCATCTTAAAACTTCGGAACATCCAAGCCATAAAAGTGGCAATGAGCAATATGGCCAAAGAAAGAGAAAGGATCAGATTGTTTACTAAATAGTGTGTTCCTTTTTGAAAAACCAAGGCCTTCCCAGTAACGGTAACCTTATAGCGATCTGCAGGGAAAACCTTATCAATCTCCTTGTTAAGATCTTCCTCAATGCGCTTGAATCTGTCCGGTTCAGTATCCTTCATAAATGTGGTAATGCGCGCAAACTGACCCGTGCTATCCACATAGCTGCTCAATAAATTTGTGTTTGTTGTGCTGCTCTTTGCGTAGGATAAAATAAAGTTTCTCTCTTGGTTATTCGGAAGCTGATAATATTCCGGATTTCCATTATAAAATGCCTGTTTTGAATATTTTACAAGCTCAACCACCGAAACAGGCTTTGCAAACTCTGGAATCTCTTTGATGTGATCCTGCAATTCATCCATTTTGTTTAAAGTAGAAAGGCTCATTACGCCTTTTTTCTTCTTGGTATCCACCATTATTTCCAAAGGCATAATGCCTTCATATTCATTTTCGAAAAAACGGATATCCTTGAAGAATGCCGTGTTTTTGGGCATATCCTCAATTAGACTACCGGATATTTTAATGTTGTAAATTCCAATAATACTAGCACAAAGAAGAAGAACAGCAGATATATAAATCGTGATTCGACGTGTACGGACCATACGCTCTATCCAATCAACAAACTTGCTTATCCAATTTTTGTTAAGGTGTTTTAGGTGTTTGTATTTGGGCACAGGCATGTAACTGTACACTATGGGGATTATCAATAGACTCAACAAGAATATAGCTATAATGTTTATGGATGCCACAATCCCAAATTCGTTCAGCAATTCACTTTTTATCAAGATGAAGGTCGCAAAACCACAGGCGGTGGTGAGATTGGTCATCAAGGTTGCATTTCCTACTTTAGCTATAACTCGTTGGAGGGATTTTGCTTGATTTCCGTGAAGTTTAATTTCTTGCTGATATTTATTTATCAAGAAAACGCAGTTGGGAATTCCAATTACAATTATAAGAGGTGGTATTAAGGCAGTAAGTACAGTTATTTCATACTGCATAAGACCTAAAAATCCGAATGCCCACATAACTCCAATTATAACTGTACACATGGAAATTAAGGTGGCTCGCCATGAACGGAAAAAGAAAAAGAAAATCAAAGAAGTTACCAGAAGCGCAGCGCCAATAAATAAACCAATTTCGTCAATTATATTTTGTGAATTGAGCGTTCGGATATATGGCATTCCCGAAGTATGGACTTTTACGCCAGTTTCTTTTTCAAACTTTTCTACCAAGGGAATTAAATCTTTAATGATAAAATCCTTTCTATCGGCAGTGTTTACAATATCCTTTTTAAGATAGATTGCTGATCGTATAGATTGTTTACTGGGGCTGTAGATCAAACCGTCATAAAAGGGAAGCTTATTAAAAAGTTCGTCTTTGTATTGCGCTAATTTTGCGTCGGTATAAATTGAATCCTTGATGAAGGGTACGAGTTCAAATCCGGAATTGTCCTGGTTTTTAGCAAGTTTTTGGAGATTTCCAACTGAAAGGGTAAATTCAACTTCATTAAATTTACCGAGATCTTCGGAAAGTTTATGCCACGCCTTAAATTTCTTAGGCGTGAATATGGAGGAATCCTTCACACCAATAACGATAAGATTGCCTTCTTCTCCAAAATGGCTCAGGAACTGATCGTATTCCAGATTTACAGGATGGTCTTCAGGTAGGAGATTCGCTTCGGTAAAAGTGAAGCGCATATTTTTCCATTGAAACGCCATAAACACTGTGATCAATGCAATGACGATTAAAATACCAGTTCTATTTCTTAGGATAAAACGGGCGACCACGTTCCAAAATCCTATGCTGAAAAGTTTTTTCAAAACAATTTTTTAAAGACCGCGCAAAGGTAATGATTACAATGGGTATGGAATTGTAATATTCTTAAAATGAAAGGTTCTTTTATTACAATTGGACTATAGAAGGTCTATTGGGTTGAACAGCCAGAACCTTAATTAAGGCCTTTGTCAAATTTCAGAAAAAAGAATTTGCACATCCTACTTTTAGTTTTAGTCTTGTTGGAAAAGTTATTGGACTTAAATTTTCAAGTAGAAAGTAAATTTGAAAGAGATATTGTCCTCCAAGGCCGGCATATGGTAAAACCCATAACGATAAGCAAAACTCAATCCGAACCCAAAAAGTATTTTATTCAGCTCTACACCAGTTTCATTGTATAATTGATCTAAGGTGTTAAAAGGAACTCCAAAATGCTGGTTTTGATGGCTCATATCTCCCCATGCGTGGCGCGTAAGAAAGACAAGTTCCGGCTTCCATTTTTCGGTAAGTTTAAATCTTCTGAGACTATGTTTTATGTGCATTGTCATGACCTTGTCTGAAAAAAATTCGCCAAAATGCATGGTTTCAAAACTTCGAAGCCCAGCCACAGAAAAACGACCTGTCCAATTTGGTTTATTGGGCTGATTTGGATAAGAATGAAATAAATGCGTCAAGGGTATATCCCCATTGGCCAATAAACCTTCAAAAACAATGCTGGTGGAGGAGAGATCAGTGCGTTTGATGTAATAATCCAACTTTAATCCAAATTTGGTATAACTAAAATCACTTTCAGCAATCCCTTTTATGCCTTGAGTTATCTGGGCACTTATTTTCGGAAATCCGTCATAATACTCTCGTGTTCCATCTTCAGTGGTAATAAAATTGGTCTTCGGACTAAATCGTACGGATAATGAAGCTTCCGAAAGTTGATACTCGTGAAAAGCTTTTCCGTGATTTATAAAGTAATAAGATTCAATATTGTCCACATTGCTGTGCTCTATTCTAAACTCTGAAAGTAGTTTCGGGGAAAGTTCACTTGTAATATTCGCATACCAATTTCTATATTTATAAAACTGTACAATATTGATCAATCGCGGTTCAAAAATGTTATAAACCCTTGCATCCGTTAGAAAGTCGAAAGCTCCAATTTCTTTAATGTCGTTTGTATAATAGAGATTAACCCAAACTTTTTTTTCTTTATTTAATCTTGCACCTCCTCCTAAACTATATTTGGTATCCTTGTCTTTAAACCCGTAAGCAGCGTAACCACCAATTCTAAATTTTTCAGAAAACTTATCGTTTGTAATTCCACCTAATCCTAGCCTTAAGCCTTCGTATTGATTATATTTTATAAGGGTTTTAAAATCGATATTGAAAAAACCGAGGGGATAATACCCCGTTGCAAGGGGATGTTCCTTTTTTTCCTCAATCGTAGAGATGGAATCATTCTCGGCCTCGATCGCTGGTACTTGGGCATAAGACATGAAACCGGAGGCCATTAAGATCAGGAAAATTATTTTTTGCATATGGTTAATATAGTTGGGTTTAAAAGTAAAAAATATAGCGGCATAAAGCCGCTATATTTACATTTGTTTAAACTATAAAACTATTATACTGTCATTATCTCTTTTTCTTTGACCGCATAAATCTCATCGATTTTTTTAATATGCTTATCGGTCATTTCCTGAATATCTTCTTCTAGGCTTTTTTTCAAATCCTCTGAAATATCTAGCCCTTTAAGATCGTTATTTGCGTTTTTTCGGTCATTCCTAACACCAATTTTAGCTTCTTCCGCAGCAGACTTCGCCTGTTTTGCCAAATCTCTTCTTCGCTCTTCCGTTAAAGGTGGAACGGTGATAATAACACTTTCACCATTATTCATAGGGTTAAAACCTAAATTTGCCAAATGGATTCCTCTTTCTATCTCTGGAATCATACCTTTTTCCCATGGTTGGATGCTAATTGTCATTCCATCGGGGGTGTTCACGTTGGCTATCTGTGGTAGGGGCGTGGGGTTTCCATAATAGTCAACCATTACACTGCCAACCATAGAAGGTGATGCTTTTCCTGCGCGAATATTGACAAGTTGTTTTTCTAGATGCTTAAGCGCATTTCCCATCGCTTCGCGAGTACCATTAATTATAAAATCTATTTCTTCTTCCATAATATGTCCGCCCTTTTTCCAATCGCTCAAGATAATATTCAGCGGTGTTTTTTGATTAAACTTAAAATCTTTTTTTAAAATCCAGTGTTTAGATACTAAGAACTATAATTCAACCTTTGTTCCAATCTTTTCTCCCGATACCACCTTTAATAAATTTCCTTTAGTATTCATATCAAAGACTATGATTGGCAATTCGTTTTCCTGACTTAAAGTGAAAGCTGTAGTATCCATTACTTTTAATCCTTTTTGAAGTACATCTTCAAAAGAAATAAAATCGAATTTTGTGGCCATTTTGTCTTTTTCAGGATCGCTAGTGTAGATTCCATCTACGCGTGTTCCTTTTAAGATTACATCGGCTTTAATTTCGATAGCGCGTAAAACCGCAGCAGAATCTGTAGTAAAATACGGATTTCCCGTTCCTCCACCAAAAATAACTACCCGACCTTTTTCTAAATGCCGGATTGCCTTTCTTCGAATAAAAGGTTCTGCAACTTCATTGATGTTGATAGCGCTTTGTAGGCGAGTTGGAACATCTTCAATTTCGAGCGCGCTTTGTAGTGCCAGTCCATTGATAACCGTTGCCAACATGCCCATATGGTCACCTTGAACGCGATCCATACCGCTACTGGCTCCTGCCAATCCTCTAAAGATATTTCCACCACCAATAACGATTGCTACTTCTACCCCTTTTTGGGTAATCTGCTTGATCTCTTGGGCATATTCCTTAATGCGAAGCGGATCAATACCGTATTGTTGGTCGCCCATTAAGGCTTCTCCTGAAAGTTTTAAAAGAATTCTCTTGTATTGCATAATTTGGGTTTGCTGCGGCAAAAATAAAGAAAAATTTTGATGCCATGGGAGGAAAAGATAAAAGTAGTTTCTGAAGGATGGTGGTTATACGCATTTTCCTGAAATATAGTTTATGATGACATTTCGAATATCTCTCGATGGTTAAATAGGAACTAATTTTAAATTCTTAAAATCTAATATTATGAAAGCATATTTACTATACCTATCTATCTGTATTTCTACAATTGCAACTTCGCAAACTAGAAATCTGCAAACTCCAGAGTCCTCTATTTCTTTTCATCCAGTTACTTTGGCCAAAACGGAATGTATTTCTGAAGAACAAAGAGTAGATATTTCACGGGAAATAGAAATGAATAAAAAGGAAATTCAACATAAAAACCCTGATATCTTTCGTTATCGAGCTACAACGCATCCATTATTTATTTTGCCTTTCAGACCTAAAGATGGATTTGAAGATTATGGATATTATTCTCTTTTTAATCAGGTGGATCACGATCCAGTGTTTAATGGAAATCTATTGGATTACAATTGCGGAGCGAGAACCTATGATCTTAGCAGCTATAACCATCGAGGCACTGATTATGTAATTTGGCCGTACCCTTGGAAAAAAATGGAGGAAAATGTTATGGAAGTGGTTGCGGCCGCTGATGGGATTATTATAACCAAAAGAGATGGCAATTATGATCGAAACTGCGAGAATAATGGAAACAATAGTTGGAATGGAATCATTTTAGAACATGCCGATGGTTCTAAAACGTATTACTGGCATTTTAAATCAGGAACACTTACATCCAAAGGCGTTGGTGATTCTGTAGTAGCAGGAGAATTTCTTGCCAATGCAGGGAGTTCGGGCAGCAGTGATATTCCTCATGTACATTTTGAAGTTTATGACGCTAGCGGAAGTAGAATTGATCCCTATTCGGGGCCTTGCAATAGTTTAAATACTGAAAGCTGGTGGATAGATCAACCGGATTATTATGTTCCTGAAATTTTGACGCTATCCACACATAATACAGATGCTTTTGATGTAGAATGCGGAACAGTAGAGGATCCCTATGAAGAATTGAATTTTGTGCCGGGAGAAACTGTGAGATTTCGAATTTTTTATCGTGATATTGAAAATGGGGCAAATACATATATTACCGTCACCAAGCCGAATGGATCTATATTGTATGATTATGTTTTTACTTCAGAATGGCCAACTTATGTAGCGGCCTGGGCACAATGGAATTTCCCTATTGATGCGACTTCTATGGACGGTGTTTACACTGTTAGTGTAAGTTTTGGGGGTAATAGTTATCAAACTAATTTTGGAGTGAATACCAATTTGGGAGTAGAGGATATTCACACTTCTGAACTATCTATTTACCCAAATCCAACTTCGGAAGTGCTGAATATCGAATTAAACGGTAAAATTGAAAAAGCAATGATCCATGATATTTTGGGAAGGAAAGTTTTTGAGATCTCACCCATGGAAGAAAAAGTTCAAATTGATATAAACAATCTAAAAACAGGAGTTTACTTTATCTCTGTAAGCTCCGAAGGTAAAAAAGCTGTACGGAAAATTGTCAAAAAATAGTTTTTAAGAAGAGTTCAAAAAAAAATGAGGCTGAATTTCAGCCTCATTTTTATATAAGTTTTGATTGATTAAACTAAAGAAACTCTCTTAAAGTCAACAATCTCTACATCTCCGTATGACTTTACGTAGTCGGAAACGCTCTTCTTTTCGTCCTTGATAAAGTTTTGATCAAGCAATGCTTTTTCATGGTCAAGAGTAGTGTTATCACTGATAAAACGCTCTATTTTTCCAGGAAGAATTCTATCCCAGATTTGTTCTGGTTTACCTTCAGCTTTCAATTCTGCTTTTGCATCTTCTTCAGCTTTGGCCAAAACTTCTGGTGTTAATTGCGCTCTTGAAATAAATTGAGGTACATTCTTAGGAGTTTTTCCTAAACGCCCCAATTCAATATTTTCTTTTTCAATTGCAGCGATACGTGCTTCAGTTTCAGATTCGATATAGTCAGCATCAAAATCTTTATATGAAAGCGTAGAAGCACCCATTGACGCAACTTGCATAGAAACATCTTTAGCCAATTCCTCGGCATTCTCAACTTCTTTTGAAAGACCGGTTAATGCAGCAATTTTGTTACCGTGAACGTAAAATCCAACATAAGGAGCCTCTAAAATTTCGAAACCACCGATTTCAATTTTTTCACCGATAACTCCAGTTTGCTCGATCAATTTCTCTTGAACGGTCATTCCTTCATAATTTGCTGCCATGAATTCTTCCTTAGAAGAAGTACCCAAAGCAATTTCAGCAAATTTATTTGCCATCTCAACGTAAGAATCGTTTTTAGCAACAAAGTCAGTCTCGCAGTTCAAAGAAATAGCAACACCTTTAGTGTTGTCATCATTTACTTTTGCGGTTGCAACCCCTTCGCTTGAATCTCGATCTGCTCTTTTCTCAGCAATTTTTTGTCCTTTTTTTCTAAGGATCGTAATTGCTTCGTCCATGTTTCCGTCTGCCTCAACCAATGCATTTTTACAGTCCATCATGCCCGCACCGGTGGCTTGTCTTAGTTTGTTTACTTCTGCTGCAGTTATTTTTGCCATTTGAATATATTTTATAGTGTAAATGGTGACAGAGACACGTATCTCTGTGTCTCTGTCTGATTTATATTGTTGATTCGCAATTCATTGCAGATCTACTATTCTTCTTCGTTTAAAACTTCCTTCTTAGATTTTTGTCTAACAGGTTGTAGAGCTTCCTTCATGTCCTTTACATCTTCTTCGTCCGTAGAAGGAACTTCTGGTTTGGCTTTCTTGTCAGCTTTTGGAGCTTTAGCATTTTTAGCCATTCCTTCTTCGTCGTCGTCACCGTCTTTTCCTGATTTTCTCTCAGAAAGACCTTCGATGATAGCGTCTGATACAAAAGTCATAATGCTTTCGATAGATTTTGAAGCATCATCGTTTGATGGGATTACGTAGTCAATAACACGAGGGTCACTATTGGTATCCACCATTGCGAAAATTGGGATGTTCAATTTAAGCGCTTCGGCTACAGCAATGTGCTCACGGGTAGTGTCAACAATAAAAAGTGCTGCTGGAAGACGGCTCATGTCTGAAATAGAACCTAAGTTTTTTTCTAATTTTGCACGAAGACGATCTACTGCCAAACGCTCTTTCTTAGAAAGGGTCATGAAAGTACCATCTTGCTTCATTCTATCAATAGAGGTCATTTTCTTAACCGCTTTACGGATAGTTACAAAGTTGGTAAGCATTCCACCAGGCCATCTTTCTGTAATGTATGGCATGTTTGCAGCTTTAGCTTTTTCAGCAACGATGTCTTTCGCTTGTTTTTTTGTGGCCACAAAAAGGATTTTGCGTCCGCTACCTGCAATTTTCTTAAGAGCTTCACTAGCTTCTTGGATTTTTGCAGCAGTTTTGTAAAGGTTAATGATGTGAATCCCGTTACGCTCCATGTAGATGTAAGGAGCCATGTTTGGATTCCATTTGCGCGTTAAGTGTCCAAAGTGTACACCTGCGTCAAGTAAGTTTTTAACTTCTGGTTTTTTTGCCATTTTTGTTTTAGTTTACGTTCTGTGAAAGGATAGCAACCTTTCCGTCGAGGCGGATTTGGTTTAGATGCTAAACTAACCCCCGAAACAAATCGGGATAACAGCTTTTGATTTAATAATAAATATGAACTTGGGGTAATAAGTTATTGGGTTATTATGTCAATACTAAATAACCCAATAACCAATAACATTTTATCGTTTAGAGAACTGGAATTTCTTTCTAGCTTTCTTCTGACCGAATTTCTTACGCTCAACCATTCTTGGGTCTCTAGTAAGTAAACCTTCTGGCTTAAGGATGCCGCGGTTTTCGTCATTTAGATCGCACATTGCTCTTGAGATTGCAAGACGGATAGCTTCTGCTTGTCCTGTAATTCCACCTCCGAATACATTTACAGTAATGTCAAATGATTTTTCGTTATCTGTAAGTGTCAACGGCTGTTTTACTTTGTATTGTAAAGTTCCTGTTGGGAAATAATTTTCAAACTCGCGCTTGTTGATGGTAATTTTACCTTCTCCTTGTTTCAGGTAAACCCTTGCAACAGCTGTTTTTCTTCTGCCTATTTTGTGAATTGTCTCCATTATTTGCTGATGTTAAGGTTAATAGCTCTTGGTTTTTGTGCTTCCTGGCCATGGTTGGCATCAGCGTACACTTTTAAATTTCTGAACATTTCAGCTCCCAGTTTATTTTTAGGAAGCATTCCTTTTACCGCTTTTTCAACAATTCTAGTAGGATCTTTTTTGTACAACTCAGTAGCAGTCATGCTACGCTGTCCACCAGGATAGCCTGTGTGGCGAATGTACGTTTTGTCGTCCCATTTGTTTCCAGAAAGACTGATCTTTCCAGCGTTGATAATAATTACGTTATCACCACAATCTACGTGAGGGGTGAAGCTTGGCTTGTGTTTGCCGCGAAGTAGTCTAGCAACTTCACTTGCAAGACGACCCAATGCCTGGCCGTCCGCATCCACTATTAACCATTCTTTTACAACGGTGTTTTTGTTAGCAGACACTGTTTTGTAACTTAATGTATCCATTAGTTTTTTGTCAATTGTTAATAAATCATTGTTTTTCCTTCCAAGAACAAAAAACTGATTTTGCCTTAGAGGGGTGCAAATGTAATCTTATTTATTTGAAATGCAATAAGTAAGATGTAAATATTTAGAGTTAGCAACACTAAGTAGAAGAGGTTTTAAATCTTCGCCAATTTACAATAGAAAGTTCAGAAGGGAAGTAAACTTAATTTTTTAAAAAACACATCCCGTCTATGTAAACCTTAGCGGGATGTGTAAAAGTGATATGAATTAGACTTGAATTTCGAATTCAAAGGTTTATTCCAAAGTTAAAATCAAATCATCCTTCATAACCATTGTACCGGGTTTAAGAACGATGGATTTCACCTTTCCTGTCTTATTTGCCGTTATAGTAGTTTCCATCTTCATGGCTTCAATAATAAACAAGTGGTCGTTCTTCTTGATTTCCTGACCCTTTTTCACCAATATTTTGTATAAGCTTCCTTGCAATGGCGCGCCATACTGATTTGGGTTATTTTCTTCTGCTTTTACATGGACTTCCTTTTTTACTTCAATGGATTTATCCTTGATTTCTACAAAACGGTTTTCACCGTTTACAGAAAAGAAGACGATTCTAATTCCATCTTCATTCGGAACACCTACAGATAAGAGCTTTACCAAAATAGATTTTCCAGGTTCCAACTCGATAGTGGCTTCTTCTTGGAGTTTCATTCCATAAAAGAAATTTTCGGTGGTAAGAATCGCTGTATTTCCATAAAGTTTATATTTCTCGTGCGCATCTTCAAAAACTCGAGGATATAAAATGTGCGACAGGAAATCTTCAAACTCTATAGGTCTTGAGAAACCTTTTTGGTATTTTTTTCTGAAGACATCAAAATCTGCATCAAAATCTATGGGTTCTAAATGCGCATTTGGTCTATCAGTATAGGGCGTAGCATTTTTAAGAATAATCTTTTGAAGCTCTTTTGGAAAGCCACCTAAAGGTTGCCCCAAATCACCCTTAAAGAAATTTATGACAGACTCCGGAAACGAAAGCGTGTCCCCACGTTCCATAACATCTTCAGGGTGTAGATTGTTGGTCACCATAAAGATGGCCATATCTCCCACCACTTTCGAGCTCGGGGTAACCTTTACCAGATTACCGAACATCTCATTCACTCGGCTATACATTTTTTTCACTTCATCAAATCGATCACCCAATCCCAAAGCTTCAGATTGTGGACGAAGGTTGGAATATTGTCCACCAGGGATTTCGTGTTGATATACCTCGGCAGTTCCAGCTTTTAGGCCAGATTCAAATGGGTAATACTTCTCGCGTACATCTTCCCAGTAATTTGAAAATTCATTTAACTTATTAATGTCAAATTCGTTTTCCCTTTCCTGATTTCGCATCATCTCCACAATTGAGTTGAAATTGGGTTGGGAAGTAAGGCCAGACATCCCACCTAATGCAACATCCACCACATCCACTCCAGCTTCAATAGCTTTAAGATATGTTGCAGATTGTATGGATGATGTGTCGTGAGTATGTAAATGTATAGGAATATTTAAAGTGTCCTTTAATGCCGAGACTAGTTCACTTGCTGCGTAAGGCTTTAATAACCCTGCCATATCTTTTATTGAAATGATATGTGCTCCGGCATTCTCTAAGTCTTTTGCGAGTTGGATGTAATACTTTAAGGTGTATTTTGTTTCCCTTGGATCAAGAATATCGCCGGTGTAGCTAATGGCTGCTTCAGCAAGTCCACCTGTTTTCTCGCGCACAAAATTGATACTCGGTTCCATTGCTTTTACCCAGTTAAGCGAATCGAATATTCTAAAAATATCAATTCCGTTCTCCCAAGATTTTTCAATGAATTTTTCAATCAGATTGTCTGGATATGCTTTGTATCCAACGGCATTCGAGCCACGGAGCAACATTTGAAAAAGAATGTTAGGAATCCTTGTTCTCAATTCGCGAAGGCGTGTCCAAGGGCTTTCATTCAGAAATCGAAGGCAAACATCAAAGGTAGCGCCGCCCCACATTTCGATACTAAAAGTGTTGGGATGGTTCTTGGCGAAACTTTCGGCAACCTCCAGCATATCATAGGTTCGCATTCTAGTGGCCAATAATGATTGGTGTGCATCCCGAATGGTAGTATCTGTATAATGTATCTTTTTTTCATTCATCAACCATTGGCTGAATTTCTCTGGTCCCAATTCCGTCAATAAATCTTTGGTTCCTTTTGGAAATTCTGACGAGGCATCAAAACTTGGAATTTTTGGAGTTCTGAAGACTTTATTTTTATCGTAAGTCTTTACGTCTGGATTTCCGTTGACAATTACCTCTCCTAGATATTTAACAATCTTTGAAGTTCGATCCTGCGGAAGTTTTATTTCGAATAACGATGGAGTGTTGGCAATAAAATTGACCGTTGCCTCGCCGTTTACAAATGTTTTATGCTGGATAACATTTTGAAGAAAATGGATATTTGTTTTCACGCCGCGTATCCGGAACTCTTTTAAAGCTCGAATCATTTTGCGGGTCGCGCCATCGAGTGTTCTTCCATGGGCAGAAACTTTTACCAGCATGGAATCAAAAAACGGACTTACACTATATGACTGGTAAATACTACCAGAATCTAAACGAATTCCCATTCCCGCAGCACTTCTATAAGTGGTTATAGTGCCATAATCTGGAGTAAAATTGTTTTCCGGATCTTCTGTTGTCAATCTACATTGTACAGCAAATCCATAAGTAGCAAGGGAGTCTTGATCGTAAATTTTTATTTGTTTATCTGAAAGTTTATAGCCTCCAGCAATAAAGATTTGGGTTTTTATAAGGTCTATACCTGTCACCATTTCGGTAACGGTGTGCTCAACTTGAATACGTGGATTGACCTCGATGAAAAATACGTTGTCATCTTTATCTACCAAAAATTCAACCGTTCCCACGTTATTATAATTAACTTCCGTGGCTATTTTAACTGCATATTTATAAAGTGAATCCTTGACATTTTGGGAAACATTAAAAGAAGGTGCAATTTCTACTACTTTTTGATGTCTGCGTTGTACCGAGCAATCGCGCTCGAATAAATGCCGAATGTTGCCGAAATTATCCGCTACAATCTGAACCTCGATATGTTTGGGGTCTTCAACATATTTTTCCAAAAACATGGTGTCATCGCCAAACGCATTAAGGGACTCGCTTTTGGCAGAGTCAAAATTATTTTGAAGGTCTTCATCATTACGGATTACCCTCATTCCACGTCCGCCACCGCCAGAAGCAGCTTTCAGCATTAGTGGATATCCAATAGTTTGGGCTTCAGCTAAGGCAATTTTTAGAGAGGAAAGCTTTTTTGTATTGCTTTTTATAATTGTTACACCGCATTTTTCAGCTATTTTTTTGGCGGTAATCTTGTCGCCCAGAGCATCCATAACTTCTGGATCTGGCCCAATAAAAATAATTCCATTTTTTGCACAATTTCTTGCAAAAGCCGAGTTTTCGGCCAGGAAACCATATCCCGGATGGATGGCATCTACATTCTTTGCCTTCGCAATGGCAATAATGGCATCGCCATCTAAATAAGGCTTTAACGGGTCTGTATTCGCCCCAATTTGATAAGATTCGTCGGCCTTATATCTATGTTGGGAATACCGGTCTTCATGAGTGTAAATAGCTACTGTGGTTAAATTTATCTCAGTACAGGCTCGCATGATCCTGATTGCAATTTCGCCACGATTGGCAATTAAAACTTTCTTTATTTCCATGAAGACTAAATGTTAAATTTTTTGTTTAAGGGTATAAAGATAGGAAACGCAATGACAGTCATACCTAAATCTTTTATGAAATATAGGAGAGATTTTAAACGGATAGGCCGTGCTGAAAAAAGATTATTAGCTGCTTCGACCAAAGATTTAAAAGCGACGACAAAGAGCCTAAAACATTTCAAACATAAATTAGTTTTTCTGATTTTAACCTAAAGGGTATAAAAAAAGTAAAACCCCTGAAATCCTCCAAATATTTTGCTGCAATATGAGGCACGTTAATTCTATGTTTATCCAAGAGAAAGATGTACATATTTTAAGCTTAAAAACCAGGTTATTTATTTATAGGTTTAGGAGTTCTTTTGCGGATTAGGTAAGGATTCTCGTTTTTGTAATTGCGCACTACAAAATCTAGCGCACTTTGTAAAACCTCACCCATGTTGACAGATTTTTTAAAGTTAACATCGTTCGTAAGGTTGAAGAGCTCCATCTTCAATTGGTTTATTTTCTCTGGTGGCGATATAGTATCTACCTTCATGCAGTTCATCAACCCTCTCAGTCTTCTTCTCTCGCTTGTTGCTCGTTTTGCCAATAATGATCGTTCTTCACTTCTATATTGTTCAATGGACCCTTCCTGTAAAAGGTCCATCGTCATTTTCACGAGCTTATTGTTCTCTTTTAAAAATTGAGGTTTATATACTTTGGAATTGCCTTCATAACTCTGTTGGTCAAAATCAATAGCGCGAATTCGATATTGGATCCTATCAAAATCGTGGGTTAGCACCATAACATAATTATACGAACGCATATCGCCCAATAATCGAACAAAACAACGTTCGTTGAATTTTACGAATTCCTTCGCGATTTCAAGTTTATCCCGCTGCGAGCAATTATCTAAGTGATTGTCAATAAATTCATCTCCGGGAATTCCCGAAATGTGTTCCTCTATCAAAGTTGTTTTATGGACTAGGAAATTGATGTGGTTTGGAGAAATCAGATCTTCTAGCTCTAGGCCGTAAATCCTGGACGCATCGGCTTTTTTGACATACATAAAGATATAGTTGTCATTTAGGATGTTTCGCACTTTTATGCGGAAAGGTTTGGAGTTTCCAAAGGTGCAAAAGTCGATACTGTCGATGTTTAAATAAGGGAGAATGCTGTCGCTCCCATCGGAATGAAGAACGGCATATACTTTCTTTAGGCTAAGATTTATTTCTTCCGTATCAAATTCAGAATAATAAACACTTACCCATAAGGTGTCTTTTCCATTTTTATCATAAACAGATACCGATCCCTGAAACCGCAAAAGATCGTCATAATATATAGGAATTTTGATTGTCCGGCCGTGACGTCTTAAATATTTAAAAAGTGCATCATTAATAGGGTAGGTAGGTTTCTTTTTTGATATGAGTTTATTGTCTTTATCCATAAAAATCGGGAACTAAACCTTAAAGATACGGATTTAAGAAATGATGCTTTTAATCGAATAAACCTTTAGTCTTTTTTCAAATCCTTTAATTTAGGTTTTTTCCATTGGCCCGATCTTTTCGGTCATTTATATTAATGCGCCTCCAGCCAATTCTCCCCAACCCCCAAATCAACATCCAATGGAACAGTCAATTTATAAGCGTTCTCCATTTCGTGTTTAACAAGAGTTTGAAGTTTTTCCAATTCTGGTTTATAAGCATCAAATACCAATTCATCATGCACCTGAAGAAGCATTTTGCTCTTAAAACCTTCTTCTGTGAGTTTCTTGTGAATTTTTATCATGGCAATTTTAATAATATCCGCAGCACTTCCCTGAATCGGCGCATTTACTGCGTTTCGCTCTGCTGCAGCTCTGACCATTTGATTTCTGCCGTTTATATCGTTTAAATAACGTCTTCTGCCCAAAACAGTTTGAACATAACCATTATCTCTAGCAAACTGAATTTGTTCACTGATGTAATTTCGAAGTTTAGGATAGGTTCTATAATAAGTGTCAATTAAGTCCTTTGCTTCCCCACGGGATAAGTCGGTTTGGTTGCTAAGCCCGAAAGCAGAAACTCCATAAATGATTCCGAAGTTTACGGTTTTGGCATTGCTCCTTTGTTCACGGGTTACTTCTTCCAGCGGCACATTAAATACTCTTGACGCGGTAGAAGAGTGAATGTCCTCTCCTTTTTTAAAGGCTTCAATCATATTGTCCTCTTCACTTAAAGATGCGATAATCCGTAGTTCAATCTGCGAATAATCCGCAGCCATCAAGACGTAATCTTCATTTCTTGGCACAAATGCCTTACGCACTTGTCTTCCACGTTCGGTACGGATTGGAATATTCTGAAGGTTCGGGTTGTTACTGCTTAGTCTGCCAGTGGCAGCAACAGTTTGCATATATTCTGTATGCACCCTTTTTGTAGAAGCGGCAATCTCATTTGGGAGTGCATCTACGTATGTGCTTTTAAGTTTTGCCAACCCCCGATACTCCAATACATCTCTTATAATTTTATGATCTTTTGCCAAAACCGAAAGCACATCTTCAGCGGTGGAAAATTGCCCTGTTTTGGTTTTCTTGGGCTTTTCTATCAGCTTCATCTTTCCGAAGAGGATTTCACCCAATTGCTTGGGAGAGGCGATGTTGAAATTTTCCCCAGCTTCTTCATAAATATTTTTTTCTAGTTGCAGAATATCCCTATCCAAATCTGCTGATAAAGAATTCAGGAAATCTTTGTCCAAGTTTATTCCTTCCATCTCCATATCGGCCAACACTCGTAAAAGTGGAATTTCAATATCATCGAAAAGTACTTGGGTATTGGCTTCCCCCAATTCATTTTGGAAATGTTGTTTTAGTTGGAAAACAACGTCGGCATTTTCAACAGCGTATTCTGTTTGTTTTTTAATTTCCACATCCCGCATATTCAATTGATTCTTGCCCTTCTTGCCAATAACATCCTCCAGCGCTATGGGAGTGTAGTTAAGGTACGTTTCACTTAAAACATGTAGATCATGACGCATATCCGCGTTTATTAGATAATGGGCGAGCATGGTATCAAATAGTTTTCCTTTTACGGATATATCATACTTGGCCAGCATTTTTAGATCATTCTTTAAATTCTGTCCAATTTTTTCGATTGCATCATTTTCAAAGAAGGGTCGCAATTCTTCGATTAATAGTTGGGCCTCCATTTTATTCTCTGGAAAAGGAAGATAAAAGCCCTTTCCTTTTTCCCAAGAAAAAGATATTCCTACAAGTTCAGCTTCCAGACAGTCCGCACATGTGGTTTGAGTTTCTAGACAGACACTTTCTTGTTTCATCAAATTTTGTAAAAACAGCTTTTTCCCAATCCCTGGGAGAACCGTTTGATAAAAATGCTCTGTGTTTTCAATAGTACTTCTAGAGCTGTAATCCTTAATTGTCTGTGTTGGTTCGCTATCTCCACCGAATAGGCTAAATTGTCCACTTCCGGCGGTCGCTTTCTGTTCAGAGGTGGCTTCAGTTGTTTTAATTGAAGAATTTTCGCGGCCTTGTGTGCTAATTTCTTCTGCAGAAAAAAGTTTTAAAAACTGTTCCTTCATTCTTCGGAATTCCAAATCCTCAAAAATCTGTTGAACTCTTTCCCCATCTGGCATTGTCAATTCATAATCTTCCTCGTTGAAAGTTACGTCGCATTCAGTGTTTATAGTAGCTAGTTTTTTTGAAAGTATTCCAATTTCTGCATTTTCAATAATTCTTTCTTTCATCTTGCCTTTCAGGTCATGAGTGTTGGCAAGGAGATTTTCCATGGAACCGTATTCTGCGATAAACTTTTTTGCCGTTTTATCGCCTACCCCTGGAAGTCCTGGTATATTATCGCTTGCATCTCCCATCATCCCTAAGTAATCGATCACTTGTTCTGGTCTTTCCACTCCAAAGCGTTTTTGCACTTCTGGGATACCCCATATTTCTATGGCATTTCCCATTCTTGCGGGGCGATACATAAAAATATTCTCGGTGACCAATTGTGCGAAATCCTTATCTGGGGTTACCATATAAACTTGGTAGCCTTCTTTTTCAGCTTGTTTCGCTAATGTTCCAATCAGGTCATCGGCTTCCTGGCCAGAAATTTCCACTATCGGAATATTCATGGCTTTAATGATCTCTTGAATAATAGGAATGGATTGCTTTATCGCGTCTGGAGTAGCGTCGCGATTGGCCTTATAATCTTCGAAAAGTTCCGTACGATCTGCGCTTCCATCTTTATCGAAACATACGGCCAAATGATCTGGTCGTTCTCTACGGATTACATCAAAAAGAGAATTCATAAATCCCATAATAGCCGATGTATCCTGCCCTTTACTATTAATGATAGGGTTTTTTATTAAAGCATAATACCCTCGAAAAATTAGAGCGTAAGCATCGAGAAGGAATAGACGTTTTTGAGTGGACATAGTTTTTGTTTAAAATTTTAGGAATAGTGCGGTCGAGGTTTAATACGTGTTCAGTACTTAAAGGTATTTTGACTGCGCTCCATGTGACATGAGAATAAATCCAAAAATAAAAAGAACCTTTCACAAACGATGACTTTCTGGGAAAAAGAATTGAATTGTGGGAGGTTTAAAAAGTTACAAGGTTTTGAGGTTAGATATTGGTTAATCTGCACCCGCTTTAATGGCGTGAAAAGGGTTCTGAGATAAAAGGTTATGGAGATATTTTGTACAATCTTTATTGGATTATCCACGGCATCTCATTGAAATAAAATACCCGTGCAGAATAATAATCAATCCTTATATAGGTATAGAAAGTGTATTTTTGCTTTTAAACACTTGAAAAATGAATAGGAAATATTCGCTCGCCATACACGGCGGAGCCGGAACTTTGATAAAAGGATTAATGACGGCTGAAAAGGAGGCGCAATACAAATCTGCACTTGAAAATGCTTTGGAAAAAGGATTTCTTATTTTGGAGAAGGGTGGAAGTGCGCTGGACGCGGTTGAAGAATCAGTGAAAGTTTTGGAAGATTCACCTCTTTTTAATGCAGGAAAAGGAAGTGTTTTTACGAATGAAGGAACACATGAAATGGACGCTTCCATAATGGAAGGCAGGTCATTACGGGCAGGTGCCGTCTCGCTAATTTCGGGAATTAAAAACCCAATTTCCTTGGCACGGGACGTTATGGAAAAATCTGAGCATGTTTTTTTGGCTGGAAAAGGGGCAGTGCTTTTCGCAAAAAGCCTGGATTATAAATTCGAATCACCCGATTATTTCTACGACGAACTCCGCTATCAACAATGGCAGGAAATTAAAGATAGCGACGATTTCCAACTTGACCATAGCGATAAAAAAGATTCTAAATTTGGCACCGTAGGAGCAGTGGCTTGCGATAAGAATGGGAATATAGCCGCGGCAACTTCAACAGGAGGAATGACCAATAAGCGCTGGGGACGAGTAGGAGATAGCCCAATAATAGGAGCAGGAAATTATGCCAATAATAAAACCTGTGCCGTGAGCTGTACAGGAAGTGGGGAGTTTTTTATTCGTGGCGTAGTAGCTTATGATGTCTCTTGTTTGATGGAATACAAAGGATTGTCTTTGGAAGAAGCAACTTCCGAATTAATTAACAAACGCGTTTTGGAAATTGGCGGAGACGGAGGGTTAATCGCCGTAGATGCCCAAGGCAATATCGCAATGCCGTTCAATACGGAAGGGATGTATAGGGCCTTTAAAACTTCAAATGAAGAAAAAGGAATATTAATTTATAAAGAAAAATAATTTATTTCTAAAATCTAAATACTTCACAGTTCCTCCGCATCAATCAATTTCAAATGGGCAGGAGAGAATTTCACTGTTCTCTTTTTGATGTTGAGTTTGTCTCCGTTAGCTAAAATGTGGATTTTTAAATTGGTCAATGACATTGGAGAGCCTTCTTTAACAAGAGCCCTATTATTATGGATCAGTCTTCTTGGGTCAAAAAGAATTACCATTCCTGAGCCGATAACCTCACATTTATTCCCTTTTTTTATTACTAGACCTGTGTCTTCTGCCAGCCCTATTCCCAATTTTAATGGAAATTTTGCGACGGCCTCTGCCAAACGTCCAAACCTTCCGCGACGGATAAAATGCGAATCAATTATAAAGTTGGGTATTAGACCAAGACCCTGTCCCATTTTAGTCGCGCCCTTTGTAAAAGCTTCTTGAACGCCTCCACCTGTTATCATCTCTTCGCTCATGCACATAGCACCCGCACTGGTTCCGGCAATTACAAAATGTTCGTTATGATACTTTTCTTGGATTATTTTGTACAGCTCGGTTCCACCAATATATTCAACTATTTTAGACTGGTCGCCCCCTGAAAACATTACACAGTTTGCTTTTTTCATCAATTCCTGAAATTCTGAATTCTCTGAATCTTCTCGGGTTCTAATATCCATGACATGGACATTATTACAGCCTAATTTTTGAAAAGCCGCCAGATAATTCTCAGATACTTCAACTGGAATACTTGAGGCTGTGGGAATTATGATTATAGTAGCTTCATAACCACCACTTTCTTTGACCACGCGAGATAGAATGCCTTCTTCAATATATTCTAAAGTATATCTTTCGCTTTTGCCATTACCCTTATCTTCGTTTCCGCCTATAGGGATCAATGTTCCTTTTACCTCCATGAATCAATATTCTATTAGCCGGCAAAAATAGGTTAATTGTTAGAAAAATTAATCATATATTTATCAAATTCATACTTAACTCTCAAAAACTCCAACACATGCACATAAGGGAAATCAACGCTATGCGCGGGCCCAACTATTGGTCCGTACGTCGCCATAAACTAATTGTAATGGTCCTGGACCTTGAGGAAATGGAGGAACTCCCGTCCAATAAAATTGAAAATTTCGTTGATCGACTGAAAATGATGTTTCCCAGCATGTATAGCCATCGATGTTCCGTGGGAGAACCTGGAGGATTTTTTCGGCGTGTGGAAGAAGGAACTTGGATGGGGCACGTGATAGAGCACATCGCCTTAGAAATCCAAACTTTGGCAGGAATGGATACTGGATTCGGCAGAACGAGAGGCTATGGAGAAAAAGGAGTTTATAATGTTGTGTTCAGCTACCTAGAAGAAAATGTGGGGCGTTATGCCGCAAAAGCAGCTGTTGATATTTGCCGTGCGCTTATTTCTGGGGAACCGTATGATCTGGAACCGGACATCCAGAAAATGCGTGAGTTACGTGAAAATGAGAGATTGGGGCCTAGTACCGGTTCTATTGTAGAAGAAGCTGAAAGCCGTGGAATTCCATGGATTCGACTAAACAAATATTCACTTTGTCAATTGGGATATGGCGCCAATCAAAAAAGAATACAAGCCACTGTCACATCCGAAACGAGTAGTATAGGAGTGGAGTTAGCGTGCGATAAGGAAGATACTAAGTACATACTGGAACAAGCCCAGGTTTTAGTTCCCAAGGGCGATATTATCTCCAAGGAAAGTAGTTTGGAAGAAGCTTGCCGCTATGTTGGCTTCCCTCTAGTAGTGAAACCTATTGATGGAAATCACGGACGAGGAATTACTGTAAACATCAATTCTTACGAAGAAGCACTGGAAGCTTTTAGAGCAGCAAAAGAGGTTTCCCATAAAATAATTATCGAAAATTTCATTGAAGGCGAGGATTATCGTTTGCTCGTTATCAATAATGTTTTAGTGGCTGCGGCAAAGCGCACGCCCGCACATGTAATTGGGGATGGTCAATCAACAATTAAGGAATTGGTCGATGTTGAGAATTCCAATCCGCGGCGGGGTTATGGACATGAAAATGTATTGACCCAGATAACAATCAACGATCTAACAAGAAGGATTCTTGCGTTAAAAGACTATACCGAAAATTCCGTTCCGCCAAAAGGTGAAATGGTTATTTTGAAAGACACTGCAAATTTGAGTACAGGTGGAACGGCGGAAGATATTACAGATATTGTACATCCTTCCAACGTTTCCATGGCCGAAAGAATTTCCAAAATAATAGATTTGGATATCTGCGGAATCGATATCATGACAACCGATATCAGTAAACCTTTGGAAGAAACAAATGGCGCTGTACTGGAAGTTAATGCAGGTCCAGGCTTTAGAATGCATCTGGCTCCAACTACTGGATTGCCTAGAAATGTAGCTGCACCGGTTGTGGATAAGTTATTTCCGCAACAAGGAGATACTGGACGTATTCCAATTATTGCAATTACTGGAACCAATGGAAAAACCACAACCACGAGGTTAATAGCCCATATGGCCAAAATGACAGGACATAGAGTGGGCTATACCACAAGCGATGGAGTATATATCCAGAATAGACTGTTGATGAAGGGAGATTGCACCGGTCCGGCGAGTGCAGAATTTGTATTAAAAGATCCCACCGTAAATTTTGCAGTGTTGGAATGTGCCAGAGGTGGATTGCTTCGGGCAGGATTGGGTTTTAAGAGATGTAATGTTGGCATAGTTACCAATGTTGCCTCAGATCATTTGGGATTAAAAGGAATTCATACAATCGAGCAATTGGCCAAGGTAAAAGGAGTTATTCCAGAAACAGTTCTTCCCGATGGCTACGCTATTTTAAATGCCGATGACGATTTAGTTTATGAAATGCGACGCAGTATAGAATGTAAACTGGCTCTTTTTTCTATGGATGAAGAAAATCCACGAATCAAGGCGTTGCAAAAACTAGGCGGCGTTACGGCGGTTTATGAAAACGGCTACGTCACGTTATGCAGGGGTACGTGGAAAATGCGCGTCATGAAGGCTGAAAATATTCCGTTGACTTTTGGAGGGAAAGCCTCTTTTATGATTCAGAACATTCTTCCTGCCATTATTGCTGCAAATGTAAGTGGGATCAGTATAGAAGATATGAAAATGGCCTTGGAAACTTTTATTCCATCTGCTTCTCAGACTCCCGGAAGATTAAACATGTTTCATTTTGAAAACTTCGACATCCTTTTAGATTATGCACACAATCCCGCGGGTATGCAGGCTCTGAAAAAATTTGTGGATAATCTTGAAGCCACCGAAAAAATAGGGATTATAGCTGGCGTGGGCGATAGAAGAGATGAAGATACCAGAGAATTGGGGAGTATTGCTGCCGAAATGTTTGATGAAATAATCATCAGACAGGACAAAAATTTACGAGGAAAATCTGAACATGAACTTATCAGTATGTTGGACGAGGGCATTAAAATAAAGAACCCTCATATCAAGACAACTATCATTCCTTCGGAAAAAGAAGCGATTACTTATGCCATTAGAAATGCCAAAAAGGGATCCTTAATTGTTTGCTGTAGCGATGTAATTCCCGATGCCTTAGAGCTGGTGATGCATCTAAAGGAGCAGGAAGGCAAGGGTAAAATGGTTTTTACAGATTAAAATTTGTAAGCAGACAACCTTTTCGAATAATTTTTAAATTCGTTTTGCATCCTTTGTATGCGACTAAATTTCAGAAATCCCTAATTCGGGAACAACGCTGAACTGTTGAAATAGATTGAAGTGAAATGTATATTTTCCTTTTAGCCTCTTTGGTAAAATTCGTCTCCCACAGAGGCACAAGGATTATTTTTTGTTATAAAAATCCGAAGGGATATTTTGATTTTTGCCTTCCTGATATTTCGTCACTGAAAAACCTTCGTGGATGGAATAAAATCCGGTTTCACCTTTTTTATTTACGGCGATATATCCCACTTGAAAATTCCCGAAATCTGGACTTTTCTTTATAATTCTTCCAATAGCTTCCTCGCAAGCTTGTTGTGGAGTTCTGCCTTGACGCATCAATTCCACTATTAGAAAACTACCAACCGTCTTCAAAACTTCTTCCCCTAATCCAGTTGCTGTTGCACCGCCTATTTCGTTATCAATAAAAAGGCCTGACCCAATTATTGGCGAATCGCCCACGCGACCCGCCATCTTATACGCCAATCCGCTTGTTGTGCAACCCCCTGCAATATCGCCGTTTTTATCTATGGCAAGCATCCCGATAGTGTCATGGTTTTCAATATTGATGATAGGTTTGTATTCGGAAGTTTTTTTCCATTCCTCCCACTCTTTTTTTGATTTTTCAGTAAGCAAATCCATAGGTTCAAATCCTTTTGAAATCGCGAATTGTTCGGCTCCCTTACCCGCCAAAATTACGTGTGGGGTTTCTTCCATCACTTTCCTGGCAACCGAAATAGGATGAAGGATATTTTGTAGATAGACCACTGCACCATAATTTCCTTTGCTGTCCATTATGCAAGCATCTAGCGTAACCTTTCCATCACGATCGGGCAAACCCCCATATCCTACCGATTGGTTCTTTACATCGGCTTCCTCAATTTTGCAACCTTCCTCCACTGCGTCCAAGGCAGATTTGCCTTGTTCCAAAACCTTAAAAGCAGCTTCCGTGCTTTGTGTAACGTTCCATGTTGCTATAACCATTGGAAAATTAGCGGCAGTATGTTCTTTTGAATTGTCCTCTAAAATATTTAAGCTTCTTTCAGAAGCAAAAACTGAGCTTCCTATCGCAATTCCCAAGGTTGACAGAGATGCGTTTTGTATAAATTTTCTACGTTTCATTATTTTTCGATTTCTAAATGGATTTCAGATTTTTAAGCTTCTATTTCGAAATAGGGCTCGAATATTTCTTACATATCCCTAATTCTTTTAATATTTAGGTTCGCTTAAATTTTTTAAAATACCTGTATAAAAACAACCGGAATTGTAGATAATCAGATTTTATATTTAAAGAAAATAAAGCTAGCTGCGTATTGGGGATCGTGGTAGCGGAAAGATAGTAAAAGCGTTAAATATAAGTAAAGTCAGATAACAGGTTTATTATAGTTGTTAACTTTACAGCCTTTTATTATGCGCTGGATCCTCTTTGTTTTATTCTATATACTTGTAGATATCTATGCCTTTCAGGCCATTAGGACTTTAGTTCGCAGTCCGTGGGTCACTGCTTTCTATATCTTAATTTCTTTAGCAGTAATTTCAGGACTTTTTTACGAATTGTCCTTTATGGGTTCCGGTAAAATGATGCGCCCGCCAAAAATGTATTTCTTTGGAATCTTTTTAGCTGTATTTGTTCCAAAATTGATCATTATTATTTTCATGTTTGGGGAAGATATTGCTCGATTTTTCGTTGGAATATTTATGAAAGTTGCCGGGAGTTCAGAAACTCCTTTTATGGGTTCACGCAGAAAATTTGTGAGCACGATGGCGCTTGGCGTTGCAGCTATTCCTTTTGCATCATTGCTATATGGAATGTTTTGGGGTAAATATAACTATCGCGTATTTAAGTATGTTTTAGAGTTTGATGATCTGCCTGATGCTTTTGATGGATATAAAATCACCCAATTGAGTGATATCCATAGCGGAAGTTTTGACAACCGAGAAAAGGTGGAATATGGAATTAATTTGGCCAATGAACAACAAAGCGATTTGATAGTATTTACGGGAGATTTGGTCAATAATGTAGCTGAAGAATTAGATGAATGGAAAGGCATCTTTTCAACCTTAAAAGCTCGGGATGGTGTGTTTTCTGTATTGGGAAATCATGATTATGGCGATTATGTTAGCTGGGAATCCAAGGAAGAGAAGGCAAGAAATCTTCAGAAATTGAAAGCAATTCAAAACGAAATGGGATGGAAGTTGCTTTTAAACGAAAATCAATTTATACGGAGAGGCAGAGATAAAATTGCTCTTGTAGGTGTGGAAAACTGGGGTTTGAACGGATTTGTACAGTTTGGGGATTTAGATAAAGCTTTGAATGGAGTTTCTGAAAACGATTTTAAGGTACTGTTGAGTCATGATCCATCTCATTGGCAAGCTCAGGTTAAGAAAGATCCGCGCAAAATCCATCTCACCATGAGTGGCCATACCCACGGGATGCAATTTGGAATTGAAATCCCAGGTGTTTTTAAATGGAGTCCTATTCAGTATAGATATGAGAACTGGGCGGGAATTTATAATGACTTTGGGCGCTATATAAATGTGAATCGAGGTTTTGGATTTTTGGGATATCCCGGTAGGGTTGGAATTTGGCCCGAAATATCCGTGATACAACTTAAAAAGAAACAAAATATCACCTAATTTTTATATAGTGGAAATGTTATATTTGTAATTATAACCAAAACAATAGGCGTATGTCAAAGTTTGGAGAATTAATAGAAACCCCGATTCCAGTCCTTTTGGATTTTTATACGGATTGGAGTAAAACTTGTGGAGTAATGAATCCCGTACTACGGGAAGTAGCCTCCACGTTGGGTGATAAAGCCCGAATTATTAAAATAGATGTAGATAAAAACAAGGAGCTTGCGGAAGCTTTACGGGTCAAAGAACTTCCTACACTTATGATCTATAAAAACGGTGAAATGAAGTGGCGTCAAAGTGGTGAGCTGGATGCTGTTACCCTCGTTGATCTATTAAAAGAATATATTTAATTCAGTCGCGAAATTTATTGGAATCAGGGTTTTTGATGATAGAACAATCCCAGTTTTTTTCAGATATAAATTCTAGAACCTTCGGTAATACATATCGGAGGTTTTTTTGTGCCTTAAAACTATCATGAAATACTACTACACTTCCCGATCTTATCTTTTTTAAGACATTTTGAAGGCATTTTTCTGGGGAAATAGTAGCGTCATAATCGAAAGTCAGTATGTCCCACATTACAATTCTATATCCTTTCTTCTGAAGTTTTTTGGCTTGGGAAGATCTAATTCTACCGTACGGCGGTCTAAATAATCTTGAAAATTTTTCCGGCATTCCAGGCTGTTCGTCCGTTATCTGTTTTTCTGCTTTTTCAACATTTTCAAGATATTCTGAAGTCTCTGTTTTCCAACCATTCAAATGGTCAAACGTGTGATTTCCCACCGCGTGGCCTTCAGAAACTATCCTTTTAAAAATAGCAGGATGCTTTTGAACATTTTCACCAATGCAAAAAAAAGTCGCTTTGGCATCATATTCTTTTAGAAGATCTAGAACCCAAGGTGTAACCTCAGGAATAGGGCCATCATCAAAGGTAAGGTATACCGAATTTGAGGTAGATGCAAAAGCCCAGATCCGTTCAGGATATAACCTCTGAATGAATCTGGGCATTTTTACAATTTTAAACTTCACTTTACTGACATTGTTAAGGCAATTCTTCAAACATATCTGGTCCCCCTTCTTGCTCCATTATTTCCATGAGCGAAGAGTCCAACGGAATTTTCAAGGAAGAATCTTTTTTCAGATTCCTGTCTAAATCGAACGCTTCATCGGGAGAGTAGAAATGTCCGAACATTTTGATGTAGCCATTAAACTTATCGGCTTCAATTCTACTATAAGATTCGTCATCAAACATGGCCACAATTCTTAATAAACCTCGATATCGCTCCATATTTGTGATTATCTCATCGGCTAAATTTCGTTGTCTGTTATACGTTAGACCGTTGTAATATACCAAGTATTCTTGGTATTTTTTAGCAACATCTTGGAACACCTTTCTAGCTTTTTCTTTTTTGCCCAGTTCATAATATCCCAAAACATACGGCTCTAAAAGAGAATAGTATTCGAAGAATTCCACAGGCATTTTTTCCATTGCTAGATCCAATATCTTTTCAGCTTTCTCATTCTTGCCTTCATTAATAAGTGCTTCAGCCAATCGTGCAAGGTTACTTCTATAGGTGATACTGTTCTTTCTTGTTTCGGTATCGTGATAGATATTAGGACTTTCGCTATTGCCCCAATCCCAAGACATTACTATATCATACATCTTGTCAGCGTCAATACGGCCCATGTCAAATGGATTTTTCTTGTCTATAGGCGTTCTAATAGGTACTAATTTATAGACTACTCCTTCCAATTGCAGATAGTCTTTCATCCACAAATAATCGTCGTCGCCAAAACTTCCACCACTAAAATAGATGGGGCGTTCCCAATTATTGTTTGCAATGATATCCAACATCATCATTCGGTTTTTATACATCACGCTTCCTTTTAGATCGATGTAGATTTCGGAAACTATTTTATCTGCATCTTTTTCGGCTACAATTCCGTTTTTCAATACAGCTTCCTTATCTACTGGTATGCGGATCACTTTGGAAGGGAATGTGTGGACCCATTGTTCGCTATCAAGTTGTATTTGAGTGCTCTTGGAATCGTCTGCAACAAAGTTCATCCAAGTTTTAATGTCAATGGTATCTTTTGTAGTTCTTTGGAAGAACAAGAAATCCCGTGTTCCCCAACGGTATTTGTCATGGGTCAATTGTGATGGGATAGGTTCGCTGGTGAAAGCTTTCTTTTTCATATCATCAATATACCAGTCCGTTTGGAAAAGACTTGTGTTGATGATCCGCACGTCCTGACGATACCCTTCCACGTTTTGCGCGTACCATAGCGCAAAGGTGTCATTATCGCCAATTGTGAAAAGAATGGCATTTTCATCGCAGGAGTCCAGATACATTTTCCCCATGGCTTGAGCAGTATAGCGATTGCTTCTGTCGTGGTCATCCCAATTCTGTGTGGCCAAAAGCACGGGGCCCGCGAGCATGGTTGCACCCAAAACTATTGGTAGAGCCAATTTGGGTTTGAGATATTCCTTTAGTAAATCAAAAAGAGCATATACTCCATAGCCTATCCACATAGCAAAAACGTAAAAGCTTCCTACCAACGCATAGTCACGTTCTCGGGGTTCAAAGGGGCGTTCGTTCAAATATACCTTAAGCGCCAATCCTGTAAACAGGAAAAATACAAGTAGCACCCACCAACTTTTCTTGTCGTTTTTGAAGTGAAAAACAAAGCCTATCACTCCCAGAATAAGAGGTAGGAAAAAGTAAGTGTTTCGCGCTTTATTATTCTTTACATCGCTTGGTAGATTGTCCTGACTTCCCAATCGAATCTCATCTATAAATTTAATGCCACTAATCCAATTACCGTGAATATCATTGTATCTGCCCTGAATATCGTCCTGTCTTCCCGTGAAATTCCACATAAAGTAGCGCCAATACATATATCCAAACTGGAATTCGAACATAAATTTCATGTTTTGGAAAAATGAGGGTCGCTCTATATTGATATATTCTCCAAACGTTTTTAGAAACTTATCGTAATCTTTGGTGTCTACAAGGCCTTGATTATAGGCCTGTTTGAATTTATTTACTTCCTCCACCAACTGTGGCTCATCGAGATATATAGATTTTACCGAAACATTAAGTCCGCCTGTGAATTCCATATAATTACTGGCGTGTTCAGTACTCCACATCCTTGGCAGAAAGCCTTTTTGGGCATCGTCGGAATTTTGTAGGGCATTTTTATAGTTATTTACGATAACATATTTCCCTTGTTCTAGATCTTGTTCATAGTTGGGCTTGTCATCTCGATATGGATTGTTTTCATCCAAGCCCACATAGGCTTCAGAAAACATTGGCCCATATAGTAAATGCGTTTCTGGATATTGTTCTCTATTGTAATATGCAAGAAGTTCACGTGCATTATCTGGATTGTTTTCATTTATTACGGTTCCTGCATTTGCACGAATCGGTAGCATTAACCAACTTGAAAAGCCAATAAAAATGAACAAAGTACATAGCACAATAGTGTTCAACTGTACAAATCCTTTCGCTCGCGTATAACGGAGAAGACCGTAAAAAGCAGCGATAAAAAGAAGGGCGGCTATGATGGTACCACTGTTAAAGGGGAGGCCGATTGAGTTTATGAAAAATACTTCCAACCCACTGAAAAACTTCATGGTCATAGGGAGTAAGAAGATAAAAATAAATAGAAGTACAGCTACACTGACAATGTTCGCAATAATGAAATTCTTTACTGTAACAGTCTTATAATGTTTAAAGAAGTATAAAAATACAATTGCCGGAATGGTCAAAAGTGCCATAAAGTGAACTCCAAAAGAGAGTCCGATTATAAATGAGATTAGGATCACCCATCTATTTCCACGCGGTTCAAACATTTCGCGCTCCCATCGCAGCGCCGTGTAGAAAAGAATGGACATCAAACAGGCCGCCATGGCATATACTTCAGCTTCCACCGCATTGAACCAAAACGAATCCGTAAATGTAAATGCCAAGGATCCAACTGCGGCGCTACCTAGTATTGCAACTGCGCTTGTTGTATTAATTTCTTGATGTTTTGATACCATATTGGTAAGCAAGATGGTGAGCGACCAAAACATAAACAGGATGGCGAAAGCACTGGCAAAAACCGACATGAGGTTAATAGTCAGCGCAATGTATGAAGAATCTAGGGCGAAAATGGAAAAGAATGCTCCAATTAGCTGATAAAGAGGAGCTCCTGGAGGGTGGCCAACCTCTAGATTGCTTGAAGTTGTGATGTATTCACCCGCGTCCCAAAAACTAGCAGTAGGTTCCACTGTGAGCCAATATGTGGTAAGTGCAATTGCAAATACTGTCCAGCCAGTAATTTTGTTCCATTTAGTAAAGCTAAAAGTCCCCATAGACACGTTTAAAAATTTATGGTGCGAATTTAATGATAATATGCGTACTAGCGAATTTTGTTGTACTAGCAAACGCATTTTTTGAAGGCTTATTTTTAAAAATATTTAAAACCGATAAAATGAAAGTAAATTTTTTTGAATAAAAGGTTTGCACATATCAAAGTTTATATTAATTTTGCCGCTCATTACGGAATTGGCCTATGGTGTAACTGGCAACACGTCTGGTTTTGGTCCAGAAGAGTCTAGGTTCGAGCCCTAGTAGGCCAACAAAAAAGTCTCAATCTAAAAGATTGGGACTTTTTTTATTTTACGCCTCTCGGGTCAAGAAGTTTTTCAGCCGCAGAGAAGAAATCGAGTGTTTTCTTTTGCTAAACGAATAGGAAATAACCTAAACTAAAATTTTACTATTGTGAAATTAACTTCCTTTTAATTCCGTCAACTTTCTTAACCTCCTTTCTCAATATTATAAAATCGAGGAAATAATTATTTAGCCTAAAGCAAGCGTTCTGTATTTTCAAGTGAGGATGATGACAACTACCCCGCCTTCTCATTCTCCATATCAATAACCTTAGCAACCGTTTTAACCAATCTGTCGTGATTTTTCACAAAAGGATTGGTTTCATCCCAAACATATCCCGCCAAGACCGAACATATCTGTTCTTTGATCACTGGGTTTTCTGGGCGGTGGAAGAATATCTTTTGAAGATTTCCTGTATACCACTCCGTTACGTAAGTTCTGAAGACTTCCACGCCGCGCATGATATAATCTTTATAGTCTTTTTCCCAGTCCACTTCTTCTCCGCTAAGTTCTGCTGTAATCAATTTTGCAGCTTTTAGACCCGATTCTGTAGCAAATGTAACCCCCGATGAAAATACCGGATCTAGGAATTCGGCGCTGTTTCCGGTCAAGGCGTATCCCTTTCCATAAAGTTGTTTTACAGCTTTTGAATAGTCCGTAATTATTCGGGGTTCAAATAGAAACTCGTATGGCGTTAAGCGCTCATAATAATAATCTGAAAGCTTTAGCATCTCTCGAAGTTTTTCGGTAGAATTCCCTTTATAGGATTCTATGACCTCTGTGGGCCCCACAAAACCTATACTGGTATTGCCATTTGAAAAAGGAATTACCCATAACCAAGTATCATCAGTAACAACATCAAAAGTTATGATGGTTCCCTCGGTGCCTGAAGGGCGTTCGGTTTCTTTTATATGTGTAAAGATTGCGGAATGGCGTGGAAGTGATGAAGGGGTTTCCAAATCCAATAACCTAGGTAAAACTCGGCCATAACCACTGCTGTCTATAATAAACTTAGCGTAAATTTTATATTCCTTGCCGTTTTGGTCTTTGACGTTTGTAGTGGAATGACCATGTGCATCAAATTTTACGTTTGTAACTTCGTGTTCAAAAGAAATGTCGCCACCTTTTTTAGTTACTTCTTGGGCCAAGGTATTGTCAAAATCAGCACGTGGCACCTGCCAAGTATAATCCCAGCCTTTTGTGTGTTTTTTGCTAAAATCAAAATTGCAGACAATATCTCCTTTTAAAAAACGTGCTCCCGGCTTAACCTCGAAGTTTTTTTCCATCAGCGCCTCCAAAAGTCCAGTTTCCTCAAAATGATCCATGCATCTGGGCAATAGACTTTCACCTATTACAAAACGTGGGAATTTACTTTTCTCTACTACCTTTGTCTTTATGCCATTATTATTAAGATGTGCCGCTGCAACGCACCCAGAGGGTCCCGCCCCGATAATTAACACATCCACGCTAATATCATTCATGTTTAATAAAAATTAGTTGTTAAAAAATTTTAGATTTGCATTCTAAAATAATTAAAATTATTCTAGCAATTCACGTTTAATCAATTATTTGATACCACCTCAAATGCCAATAATAGAAGGAAAACTGGAAATAAACGACTTTGAACAAGTGGTTTTCCAAAACGAAGCAGTCCAACTTCACAAAGATATATTAGAAAAGGTACAGGAGAGTTTTGATTTTCTGAAAGAATTTTCGGAGAACAAAATAATTTATGGTGTCAATACTGGGTTTGGACCGATGGCACAATACAAAATCCGGGATGAGGAACGCATTCAGTTGCAATATAACCTTATCCGAAGCCATTCCTCAGGATCTGGAAATCCTATTGAACCACAATTTGTCCGGGCAGCTATGCTGGCAAGATTAAACACTCTCAGTCTGGGAAGAAGTGGTGTGCATCCATCTGTTATAAACCTGATGAGTGAACTTTTAAATAAAGATATCATTCCACTTATTTTTGAACATGGAGGGGTGGGTGCCAGTGGAGATTTGGTTCAACTTGCCCACTTAGCATTGGTTCTGATTGGGGAAGGTGAGGTTTTCTATAAAGGAGAACGAAAAAGCACCGCTGAGGTTTTTGAATTGGAAAATCTCCAGCCTATCGAAGTACAGCTCCGAGAAGGATTGGCCTTGATGAACGGGACTTCTGTTATGACCGGAATTGGCATTGTAAATGTGTTGAATACCAAAAGAATCTTAAAATGGATGATTAAGGCATCGTCCGCTATCAACGAGATTGTGAAAGCTTATGACGATCATCTTTCAGCGGCATTGAATGGTGCCAAAATGCACCAAGGGCAGCGCGAAGTTGCAGCGATGATGCGAACTCATTTAAAGGATAGCCAACTTACTAGAAAAAGAGAACACCACCTGTATCAAGAAGCAAAGGATGTGGTGGTTTTTGAAGAAAAAATACAAGAATATTATTCCTTGAGATGTGTGCCCCAAATCTTAGGTCCTGTTTTGGATACCCTTGAGATGGTTGAAAAAACATTGATCAATGAGGTGAACTCTACAAATGATAATCCCATTGTTGACGTCGAAAATAGGAATGTGTATCACGGAGGAAACTTCCATGGGGATTACGTTTCTCTGGAAATGGATAAGCTTAAAATTGTGGTCGCAAAAATGACCATGCTGGCCGAACGTCAGTTAAATTATCTGTTGAATACGAAATTAAACGACATACTTCCGCCATTTGTGAACTTAGGGAAGTTGGGATTAAACTTCGGAATGCAGGGCGTGCAATTTACTGCCACTTCCACTACCGCCGAAAGTCAGATGCTCAGCAACCCTATGTACGTTCACAGCATTCCTAGCAATAATGATAATCAGGATATTGTGAGCATGGGGACCAATGCGGCCCTTATTTCCAAAAAAGTTATTGAAAACTCTTTTGAGGTTGTCGCGATAGAACTTATAACTATTGTTCAGGCAATAGAATATCTGAAAGTGCAAGATCTTGTTTCTTCTGAAACGAAAAAAATGTATGATCAAATTCGCAACTTGGTGCCTGTATTTAAAGAGGATGTAGTCATGTATCCTTATTTAAAAAAGGTGAAGGAGTTTTTGATGTACATGGAGGATTAACTTCATAATAGATTTTTTTTGAGTATATTAACTTCAACTAACTAAAATTGATTTTATTATGAAAAGAATTATTTTCACACTTGCCTTGAGTGCTTTAACTCTTGGTAGTACTGCGCAGGAATTAGCCTTGGTCGTTGAAAAAAGGGAAGCCGGTTATATAGATAGATCTGGTAAATACGTGATACAGCCACAGTTTACAAAGGCTGATGACTTTTCTGGACGCTACGCCGCGGCCATGAAGGATAAAAAATGGGGGTTTATTGATGCCTCAGGAAAATGGATTATCGAGCCACAATATGATAAAGCCAAATCTTTTAATTCGGGATACGCTTTAGTGCTCGACGGAAAGGATTGGAAATATATAAATGATAAAAATGAACCTTTAAGTACTCCTGCGACCGATAAACTTTATGATTTTAATGAGGGCGTAGCATTTATCCGAGTTAACGACAAAGTTGGATTGATCGATACTAACGGAAAAATTATCCTTGAGCCTAAATATGATAAAATCATGAAATTTAAAAATGGTCATGCCAAGGTACAAGATGGTTCTAGTTGGGGAATCCTGTCCAACGCCGGTAAAGTTATTGTTCCGGTAGAATATGACGAAATTGGAGGATACAGTAAAAACGGACTTTGGGCTAAAAAGGGTGATAGTTTTGGCGTAATCAACAATGGTTCATTTACACCAATTGCTGGAATTGAAAAAATCTGGGATTTTCCACATGGATCTTCTTTAACCTACGCCCGCAGTGATAAAAAGATGGGGTTTATAAATAATAAAGGTGAATGGATTGTCCAGCCTACCTATGAGAAGGCTCGTGCGTTTAATCTTGGTCTAGCACCAGTAAGTAAAGATGGAAATTGGGGCTATATCAATGAAAAGGGAGATGTTGTTATTGATTTCAAATATAAGGATGCCGAAATATTTGCGGATACCGGACTGGCTCCAGTAAAAGAAAAGAAATTATGGGGGTTTGTGGATAAAACAGGAAAATTAGTTATCCCAATGGAGTATGAAATTTCCCTTCCGATGTTTGGATTCTTGCTGACGGATGATGTGGTTGGCTTCGATGGAAATACAGCTAAAGTCAAGAAAAAGAAAAGCTGGGGCCATATCGATAAACAAGGAAACGTTGTTGGAGATTGGTATAGACATGTTGGGCCTTTCGTCGATACTTCAAAATAACGTTTTTACATAAAAAGTTGAGATTAACCATTCACCGCAGAAGGAGCGGAGAAAAGCTCGTGTATCCCAAAAAGAGATAAATGGAAATAAATAAAACGAAACAAAAATTTGCTTTGGTTACAGGCGGATCCCGTGGAATCGGTCGAGCCATCTGTATTCAATTGGCGAAGGATTTATCATATAAGCTTCTTATAAATTATAACAGGAACAAGGAGGCTGCAGATGAAACCCTAGAAGCTGTGATAGCTGCGGGTGGAAGTGGAGAAATTATCCAATTCGATGTTTCGGATGTGGAAGCAGTCAATTCCGCACTTGAAAGTTGGCATGCCAAGAACAAAGAATCTATAATTGAAGTGATTGTCAACAATGCAGGTATCACAAAGGATGGGTTGTTTATGTGGATGAAGCCGGAGGATTGGCATCAGGTTATAGACACAAGTTTGAATGGGTTTTACAATGTGACCAACAATTTGATACAGAAAATGCTTGTCAATAAATATGGTCGTATTATCAATATGGTTTCGGTATCGGGCCTTAAAGGAACTGCTGGCCAAGTAAACTATTCTGCAGCAAAGGGAGCCGTAGTTGGAGCGACAAAAGCTCTGGCGCAAGAGGTGGCCAAAAGGAATATTACCGTCAATGCCGTGGCACCTGGTTTTATTAAAAGTGATATGACCGCCAATCTTGATGAAAAGGAGCTGATAAAAATGATTCCGACAAACCGTTTTGGAGAAGTGGAAGAAGTCGCACATTTAGTAAGTTTTTTGGCTTCCACGAAGGCTTCATATATTACGGGAGAAGTAATTAATATTAATGGTGGAATTTATTCTTAAATCTCCTTGAAGTCATTTGAAAAATGATTTGAGCCAAGCGGTTTTCAGGCTTGAAGCATCCTTAAGATTATAAAATAGAACAAGAACCAAAAATGAAAAGAGTAGTAATAACCGGAATGGGAATTTACTCTTGTATAGGCAAAAACCTTCAAGAGGTAAAAGATTCCTTATATAATGGTAAATCTGGAATTATTTGTGACGAAAACCGAAGGGATTTTGGATACCGATCTTGTCTAACTGGATTTGTAGAAGAGCCCAACTTGAAGGATCAACTTTCTCGGCGAGAGCGTATCAGTCTTGGAGAAGAAGGTGCGTATGCATATACCGCGACCGTGGAAGCATTAAAAAATGCCAAAATCGATCAAGAATTTTTGGATGCAAATGAAGTGGGAATTCTATATGGCAACGACAGTACAGCAAAATCTGTTATAGAATCTGTCGATAAAATCCGAGAAAAAAAGGATACCACCTTGGTGGGTTCTGGTGCAATTTTTAAGTCGATGAATTCCTCAGTAACCATGAATTTGGCCACTCTTTTTAAATTAAGAGGAATTAATTTTACTATCAGTGCTGCCTGCGCCAGTGGTTCTCACGCTGTTGGAATGGCATACTATCTTATAAAAAGCGGACTTCAGGATATTATAATTTCAGGCGGCGCTCAAGAGATCAACGAATATGCCATGGGTAGTTTTGATGGTCTGGGAGTTTTTTCCGTCACGAAAGACCCTACCAAAGCAAGCCGTCCTTTTGACAAGGATCGAGACGGTTTGGTGCCGAGTGGTGGTGGTGCGACCCTTGTGATTGAAAGTTACGAAAGCGCTATAAAACGCGGCGCCCCCATATTAGGGGAAATTATCGGTTATGGCTTTTCATCAAACGGCGAACATATTTCAACACCCAACGTTGATGGTCCTGCTCGAGCTATGAAAATGGCTTTGGATCAAGCAAATATCAAAGCTTCACAAGTGGATTATGTAAATGCACATGCCACATCTACACCAGCAGGAGATGCCAATGAAGCCCTCGCCATTGCTGAGGTATTTGGAGAAAAGGGCCCTTTTGTAAGCTCCACAAAATCTATGACAGGACACGAGTGCTGGATGGCGGGCGCCAGCGAAGTAATATATTCGATGCTGATGATGGAAAATTCATTTATTGCTCCTAATATCAACTTGGAAACGCCTGATGAGGCCGCTTTAAAATTAAACCTTGTTAACAAAACGTTAAACAGAAAAATTGATGTATTTTTGTCCAATTCATTTGGATTTGGGGGAACCAATTCCGCGTTAATTATAAAAAAGTGCAAACAGTAGCAATGAATAAAGCCCTTATCATAGAAAGAATTAATTTCTTTTTGGTAGATGAATTTGAGGTAGAGACCGAAAGCATTCAACCTAAGGCCAATCTAAAAGAAACTTTAGAACTGGATAGCCTGGATTTTGTGGATTTGGTGGTTGCCATTGAGGCTAACTTTGGGGTAAAGCTGACCGGCGAAGATTTCACCAATGTAATTACACTTCAGGATTTTTATGACCTAATCGAAAGACGTATCGATTAATATCTTTAAAGACCATAATGGAAGGGCAGTGGGAAGGCAAAAGCAAAGGAACCGTCCTCGGATATAAGATTTTTATTTTCTTCATCAAAAATTTCGGAGTCCGGGCAGCATACGGACTTCTTTATTTTGTGGCTTTTTATTATTTTATTTTTTCTGTCAAAAGCACACGCTCCATTTATTATTACTTCCGAGAAAGACTTCGATATTCTGCTCTTAAAAGTGTATTGAGCGTCTATAAAAGCTATTACACCTTTGGAAAAACCATTATTGACAAGACCGCAATTTCATCAGGTCTTAAAAATCAGTTTACTTATGAATTTGATGGCGTAGAAACTATCATAGACCTTTTAGATAAAAAGCAAGGAGGAATCTTGATCAGTGCCCACGTCGGAAACTTTGAAATAGCCGAATTTTTCTTCGAGGAAATTGATACACGCTCCCAAATCAGTTTGGTTACTACAGATGCTGAAAGACGGAATATCAAAGAATATATGGAAAAGGTGACTGTCCGGTCCAATATAAAATTCATTTTGGTTAGTGAGGATATGTCACATATTTTTGAAATTAACAATGCGCTTTCAAACGGTGATCTGGTATGTTTTACGGGAGACCGCTATATGAAGGGAAGTAAGGTGATGACGGAATCCCTTTTGGGAGAATTGGCCCATTTTCCTGCAGGTCCGTTTTTGCTCGCAAGTAGATTAAATGTACCTGTTCTCTTTGTGTATGTTATGAAGGAAACAAATAAGCATTATCATCTTTATTCAAGGAAAGCACAATTTAAAAACCGTGATGCCCAAGGACTTTTAAAAGAATATACGCAAAGTGTTGAGTGGATGCTGAAAAAATATCCTTTGCAATGGTTTAATTATTTTGATTTTTGGGATAGAGATAATTAACCAAGTTGGAAAAATTCGGCAGAAGCTCGCTTATAGGATTTCTGAAACTATATAAGTACACCAAAACGTTGGTCTGAATTTGTAATTTGAACGCATCAAAATGTCAATATGAAAGAAGTACTCATAATTTACTATTCACAGACGGGTCAGTTATTTGATATTCTCAAAAATGTAGCTTCTACACTTACGGATGAAGGTGTGAATATTACTTATCATGAAATTCTTCCTCAGAAGGAATATCCCTTCCCTTGGAAGCCTGATGAATTTTATAATGCATTTCCGGAAACCTTCCTTCAGATTCCAACTCCTTTAAAGAAAGTATCTTCCGAAGTTTTAAAGGCACATTTGCCGAATGGAAAGCAAAAATACGATCTCGTTATTCTTGGATATACGGTGTGGTATTTAACGCCTTCTATACCTGTCAATTCCTTCTTAAAATCTCCTGAAGCCAAAGAGTTACTTTCAAATACTCCTGTTGTCACCCTATCCGCCAGCCGAAATATGTGGATCATGGCGCAAGAAAAAATGAAAAGATTATTGATGGATAACAACGCCAAATTGGTAGGTAATATCGCATTGGTAGATCGAAATCTCAACCACATTAGCGTTATTACAATAGTTCATTGGTTGATGGGCGGAAAGAAAACAAAGATGTTTGGCATATTTCCAAAACCTGGGGTTTCTAATGATGAAATTCAAACTGCTTCGAGATTTGGAAGTCCCATAAAAGAGGCATTGCTTAAAAATGATTATTCCGATCTGCAAAATGAACTATTAAATCTGGGCGCAGTAAAGGTAGATCCGTCTCTGATAGCTACAGATATTCGAGGCAACATGGTCTTTTCAAAATGGTCTAATTTTCTAATTCAGAAAGAAGGTGATAAAAGACGCAAAGCTCTCGTTTACTTTAAATATTATTTGTTATTTGCAATCTGGCTTATAGCCCCAATTGTATTTATTGTATTTTTACTCACTTATATCCCGAGGTACCGAAAGATACAAAGGGAGAAAGCTTATTACTCATCAGTTGCATTAAAGCAGGATTAATGAAGAATGTTTATATAACAAGAGTTGCCAAATTTCTGCCCAATGAACCAGTAGAAAATGAGGCAATGGAAGAAAAGCTAGGAATAATCAATGGTAAAACCTCAAAAGCCCGCCGGATTATCCTTCGAAATAATCAAATAAAAACTCGCTATTACGCCATAGACCAAGAGGGAAAAGTTACCCACAATAATGCCCAGTTGGTGGCAGAAGCTGTGGAAGCACTTTGTGATCAGGATTTTTCAAAAAATGATATTGAATTGCTTTCCTGTGGCACATCCAGTCCAGATCAAATAATGCCCAGCCATGCTTCCATGGTCCACGGATTTTTAAAGAATGGAAATCTGGAAATAAATTCTCCTTCGGGTGCGTGCTGTAGTGGAATGAACGCCTTAAAATATGGTTTTATGGCTGTGCAAACGGGAAATGTAAACAATGCCGTATGTACCGGATCAGAGCGCACATCCTCTTGGATGCGCTCAGATATTTTTGAAGATGAGGTATCTCATTTAAAGGAAGTAGAAGAAAATCCTATTCTTGCTTTTAATAAGGAATTTTTGCGATGGATGCTTTCAGATGGAGCCGGAGCATTCCTGTTGGAAAGTGAACCTAAAGGTGAAAATCCACTGAAAATAGAGTGGATGGAAAGTTATAGCTATGCGTATGAGCTTGAGACCTGTATGTATGCCGGTGGCGATAAACAAGAAGATGGCAGCCTGAAGCCTTGGAGTGAGTATCCCTCCGATGTTTGGGGAAAAATGTCTCTATTTGCAATGAAACAAGACGTGAAATTACTGGGTGAAAATATCCTGGTAAAAGGCGTTCAAAGTATGAAATTGGCAATGGAAAAACATAATATCACCGAAGATGATATTGATTATTACCTGCCACATATTTCTTCCTATTACTTTAAAGAAAATTTATACCAAGAACTTCAGCGTCAGGGTCTGGATATGCCTTGGCACAAGTGGTTCCTAAACCTCCAAGAGGTTGGAAACGTAGGTGCAGGTTCTATTTATCTTATGGTAGATGAATTATTTCATTCTGGAGAATTAAAAAAAGGTGATAGAATCTTTTTACAAGTTCCCGAAAGCGCAAGATTTGCCTATGCCTATGCATATTTGACAGTTTGTTAAAATGGTGATTTTTAAAAAAATAACAGATCAGGATTTCATCGGCAATTTAATCCCTCAAAAAGCGCCATTCGTAATGGTGGACAAACTTATACACTTTGAAGAAAATCAAGTGATTGCCGGCTTGACAATTACTGAAAACAATATTTTTACCCAAAACAATAGATTTACCGCGCCCGGACTCATTGAACATATGGCCCAAACTGTGGCTCTCTATACGGGTTACCAATATTATTTAAGAAAAGAAAGTGCGCCCGTTGGATATATTGGTGCTATAAAAAAAGCAGAGATAATCGAGCTTCCTGAAGTTAATAAGGAATTGACAACAACTGTAAACATCTTGCACGATATTATGGACGTTACCTTGGTTACTGCTGAAACCACATGCGACGGTAAAATTATCGCTTCCAGCGAGATGAAAACTGTATTGGCCCAAAAATGAAAACTCCCGATATTTCACAAATAGACATCGCTAATTTTCTTCCTCATCGGAATCCTATGTTAATGGTAACTTCTGTTTTTGAAATTGACGCTATCTCTGTAGCAACTCAATTTCATATTTCGGAGGAATGTGTATTTCTTAAAAATGGCTTTCTATCAGAATCTGGCCTCATAGAAAATGCTGCCCAGGCCGCATCGGGGATTGTAGGGCAAACGTTTTTTGATAAAAATGATGTTGAAGGAAAAACAAATAAAGTAGTGGGATATATTAGCTCAATAAAAAAGGTTGAAGTGTTCCAGCTTCCTAAAGTAGGAGATACCATTGTAACAAGAGCAAAACTCATATCCAGGTTTGATACAGGAGAAGTAACCATGTGTAGCCTGGAATCTGAAACTTTTCTTGGTAAAAAATTAATTGTATCTTCTATAATGAATTTTTTAATCCATGCAGTCTGATTATGAAGAAAGAAGAAGTGCCACAAGACGAAAGTAATCTAGAATCTGCCAACTTTCGTGAACTTTGTTACGCAGTAGATGACGATGGCGAATACACCACCGCAAATAGCAGCGGATGGGAACCCAAAACTATTGCGCTTTCCAATGCCATCGAAGAAATAAATCAACGTATTGCAGATGCAAAACAAAGAGTCCTTGCCGGAGAAACCAGTCCGATTGAATATTATATGGAACTCCATAAAATGGATATCGGAATTTTGGCCAGCTATGTGGGTTTTTGGAAATGTAAGGTAAGGGGCCATTTTAAGCCCAAGGTCTTTAAAAAATTGAACACCAAAACCCTTCAGAAATACGCTGAGGTTTTTGATATATCCGTGGAGGAATTGAAGAGTTTATGAGGTGGGAATAAAGGTGAAGCGTTTATGAGAGATTATGAGGTGAGAAAATAATTCAGTAAGCTGCAACTTGTAACATGACTGAAACCAATATCCAGTAATCACCAAACCTAAAAAATAAGAAAACAGTTTGAATCAAGAAACCAAGATAAAGATAGACTTCACCCATCACCAATCTGCGCATTGTGAAAATGGGGTGGTCTCAAACCTTATGAAACATAATGGGTTCGAGATTAGTGAACCTATGGTCTTTGGTATTGGCAGTGGACTCTTATTCTGTTACATTCCATTCTTAAAAGTAAATCACGCGCCCGTTTTCACCTATCGTGCGTTACCTGGCCATATATTTAAAAAATTTGCCAAGCGTACAGGCGTCAAAATGAAACGCGAAAAATTCAGCAATCCCAAGGATGCGAAACTTCGACTTGATCAAAACCTCGAAAAGAACAATCCAGTTGGTCTTCAAGTGGGAGTCTATAACCTTTTATATTTTCCGGATGAATATCGTTTTCACTTCAACGCCCACAACATGGTGGTATATGGTAAGGAAGGAGATCGCTATTTAATAAGTGATCCAGTGATGGAGACGGTAACATCACTTTCAGCAAAAGAATTGGAACGTGTGCGCTTTGCCAAAGGAGCATTTGCGCCTAAAGGACATATGTACTATCCCATTTCATTTCCTGAAAAACTCGACCTTGAAACCGCAATAGTAAAAGGTATTAAAGATACCTCTAGAGCAATGCTTGCGCCAGTTCCGCTAGTTGGTTATAAAGGGATTCATAAAACTGCTGGTCTTATTCGTAAATGGCCGGAAAAAAAGGGAATAAAAACTGCCAATCATTATTTAGGTCAAGTCGTGAGGATGCAAGAAGAAATTGGAACTGGTGGTGGCGGATTTAGATATATTTATGCTGCGTTTTTACAAGAATCGGGAAAGTTACTCAACAATGAAAAACTAATTGAACTTTCTAAGGAAATGACCGAGATTGGTGATAAGTGGAGAGATTTCGCGCTTGACGCTTCCAGAATTTATAAAAACCGATCTAGAAATGAAGGAACCCAGAAAGACGCATATAACGATATAGCCGATCAGTTGGATTGTATTGCCGATTTGGAGAAAATCTTTTTTAAGAAGTTGAGGAAAGCGGTATAAACAGTAATTACGAATGAATCAGAGGAATAAAAATAGCATCTGACAAAGAAAATTCCTTTGAAAAAAAATGTAAAAGTTCCCGTTGTGGAATTTGACAATGATTGAAATAAACCAACTTTCCAAAAAATACAAAGATGCCGATGAATATGCGGTTCACAACCTCAATCTAAGTATTGACAAAGGAGAAATCTATGGTCTTTTAGGACCAAACGGTGCAGGAAAAACTACCCTAATCTCTATGCTGACCTCATTGTTAAGACCAACATCGGGCAGCTTTACGATCAATGGTTTGAACTTTAAGGATAATAAAAAATCATTAAAAGAGATAATTGGCGTAGTACCTCAAGAATATGCACTTTATCCAACCCTTACTGCTTACGAAAACCTCTTTTACTTCGGAAGCATGTATGGCCTAAAAGGCAAAACCTTAAGAAATTCAATTACAGAACATTTAGAAATAATGGGGCTTTCAAAATTCGCCCATAAAAAAACTGATACATTTTCAGGGGGAATGAAGCGAAGGGTCAATTTAATTGCTGGAATCCTCCACAGTCCAAAAGTTCTTTTTTTGGATGAACCCACAGTGGGAGTGGACGTCCAATCAAAAAACGTGATCATTGAGCACTTAACAAAATTGAATAAAGATGGAACTACAATTGTCTATACCTCACATCATCTTAATGAGGCGGAATATTTCTGTACCCACGTTGCAATAATTGATCGAGGAGAGATTATTGTAAAAGGTATTCCTTCAGAGTTGGTCAAAAATCAGGAAAACGCCAATAATCTAGAAGATGTGTTCTTGGCGCATACCGGTAAAGCCCTTCGCGATTATGCATAAACTTTGGGCTTCTACTTATAAAGAATTGCTTCTGCTACTTAGAGATTGGGGTGGTGTTACTATTCTATTTATTATGCCATTGTTATTGTTAGTAGTGATTACTTCCGTTCAAGACAGCACATTTAAAACCATTACCGATTTCAAGATTCCTGTTCTATTGGTTGATAACGATAAAGGTGAAGTTTCAAAAAGTATTATCGAAAACCTTTCTGAATCCAATTCCTTTGAGATTATTCAAATCGATTCTGAAGAAAATGCCAGAGAGAGCGTGTTTTCTGGAAAAGAACAACTTGCCATTATTATTCCCGAAAATCTTTCCTCTTCCCTTCATTTAAAAGTGGATCATAATGTAGCTGGAATTCTCGAGAAATTCGGATTGGAACAAGATGAGGATAACAACACCCCAGAATTGATTCCTCCTAAAGAAGTTAGGCTGTATTTCGATCCTGCCACACAGTTGAGTTTTAAAACTTCAGTTAAAAACGGAATCGATAAAATAATTTCCAAAATAGAGATTCAAAGTATTTACAAAGCTTTCCAATCAGAGTTGGGAGAGGATGATATAAGTTCTGAGAAAAATACATTTTTTGACACTGAAAGTTTTATAAGCTTTAATGAAATTCTGCCCACCAAAGGAAACAAAGAAATAATTCCAAACTCCGCACAACACAACGTTCCAGCTTGGGCGCTTTTCGCAATTTTCTTTATTATTGTACCCCTGTCCATTAACTTGGTGAAGGAAAAAAATCAAGGAACTTTCATCCGGCTTCGAACGAATCCAGTTAGATATTCAACAGTATTGGGAGGAAAAACCATTGTTTATTTGGGGGTTTGTCTTATCCAGTTCACCTTAATGCTTATTGTTGGACTTTATCTTTTCCCACTTATAGGTTTGCCGAAAATTGATGTATCCGGGAAATTACCCTTGCTTTATACGGTTGCAATATTTGCGGGATTAGCAGCGATTGGATTGGGACTTTTACTAGGCACTATTGCTAAAACCCAGGAACAATCCGCCCCCTTTGGCGCTATTTTGGTTGTAATCTTGGCAGCAATTGGAGGAGTTTGGGTTCCGGTGTTCGTGATGCCAAAATTTATGCAATCGCTTTCCAGAATTTCTCCCATGAATTGGGGTTTGGAGGCTTTTTATGATGTTTTTTTGAGAAATGCCAGTTTTGCCAATATCCTACCCGAAATTTTGCTATTATTGCTCTTCTTCATATTGACCCTTCTTATTGCAATAATTTATAACCGTAATCAAAATGCCGTCTAAGAGCAAAAAAGAAATAAGTTTTACTTCAGAAATTCGAGTGCGATTTACCGAAACGGATCCGTTGGGAATTGTATGGCACGGCAATTATATTCAATATTTTGAAGATGGACGTGAAGCCTTTGGTAGAGAACATGGCATTTCTTATTTGGAACAAAAGGCGCATGGTTTTACGTCGCCCATAGTTAAATCTTCTTGCGAGCATAAATTGCCGTTGCGCTATGGAGATGTGGCAACCATAAAGACATTCTTTTTTAATTCCCCCGCGGCAAAGATGATTTTTCGATATCAAATTTTTGATCCCCAGGAGAGGTTGGTATGTACTGGCGAAACTGTTCAAGTCTTTTTAAATGATAAAGGAGAACTCTCCTTGACCAATCCTGAGTTTTTTACGGAATGGAAAAAGAAAATGAATCTTTAAAATATGGCCAAAATATATCTTTCCCATAATAATATTTTCTCCAATCTCGGATATGAAAGTGAAACTGTAGTGGACAATATTGCCAAGGGAATCTCTGGACTTAATAAAATAAATGATTCTTCCTTACTTTCTGAAACATTTTGCGCTGCGGTAATTTCTTCAGAAGAAATTAAAAATCAGTTTCAGAAAATTGATGATCCATTAGAATACACTAAGTTGGAGCAAATGATGATTCTTTCATTGAAAAAAATTGTCCAAGCTTCAAATATTCCATTAGATGAAAGAGTTGGCCTGATAATCTCAACTACTAAAGGGAATATAGATGTGCTCGATACTAACAGCCCTTTTCCTGAGAGAAGATCATATTTAAGTGAATTAGGTAAATTCATTGAAAATTTCTTTGGATTTAAAAATGACGCCATTGTAGTCTCGAATGCCTGTGTATCTGGTATTCTTGCAGTTTCTGTTGCCAAAACATTTATTTTAGAAGGTAAATTCGATCATGTCTTTATTGTTAGTGGAGATCTAATTACAAAGTTTATAATGGCTGGCTTTAATTCCTTTCAGGCACTTTCTGCTGAACCTTGCAAACCTTACGATAAAAACAGAACCGGAATTAATTTAGGTGAAGCTGTTGCCAGTGTTTTGGTAACTTCAAATAGAAAATACCTCTCCGAAGAAGCTGTGGAAGTTCTTGGAAACGCAACATGTAATGATGCAAATCATATTTCCGGGCCATCCCGAACGGGAGAAGGTCTATATAGATGTATAAAATCTGCTTTGGAAGAATCGAAATTGAATGTGTCTGAAATTGATTATATTTCTGCACATGGCACGGCCACAGCGTTTAATGATGAAATGGAAGCTATTGCATTCAATAGAATGGGCATGGAAAACGTGCCACTTAATAGTTTGAAGGGCTATTTCGGTCATACTCTAGGGGCTTCAGGTTTGCTCGAAACAATTGTGGCAATGCACTCTTTACATAGAAATACACTATTTACTTCCAAAGGATATGACGAACTTGGAGTGTCACAATCCTTGAATATCATCAAAGCCAATATAAATAGACCATTGAACGTTTTTCTAAAGACTGCTTCCGGCTTTGGAGGATGTAATACCGCCGTTATTTTTAAAAAATCAACAGATTAACCACCCATAAAATGCTACTACAAACAGATGAATTAACCGCAGCAGATGCACTTGAGAAAGCGCATTGGATAGCTTTTGCACCTTTTGTTTTTCAGGCTTCAGTTTCTCTTAGAAACTTGAAAATTCTTGACTATATATTTGATCATCGAGCAAAAGGGGGTCCAACTATTTTTGAAATTTCAGAAGAACTTTCTCTTAGTCGCTATGGCGTGGAGGTATTACTCGAAATAGCAGAAACGTCCAGTATCGTCCAGCGAAACGCGAATAACCAATATGAGCTCACCAAGGTGGGCTATTTTTTAAATTATAATCCTACGACAGCTGTTAACCTCAATTTCGCCAATGATGTTTGCTATAAGGGTCTTTTTCATTTGGAAGAATCCATCAAAAACGGCAAACCCGAGGGGTTGAAAGAACTGGGCGAATGGAATACTATTTATGAAGGTCTATCGAAATTGAAGCCTTTGGAACAAAAATCCTGGTTCGATTTTGACCACCATTATTCCGATCATATTTTTGATGAAGCCATCGCTTCCATTTTTTTAAAAAAGCCAAAAACTATTTTCGACATCGGTGGAAATACAGGGAAATTTTCCCTGAAATGCTGCGCCTTTGATCCCGACGTTCATATGAAAATCATCGATTTGCCCGGGCAGCTGAAAATGGCGGAAGCCAATGCACTGAAAAACGGATACCAAGATCGTATTTCCCGTCATCCAATCGATTGGTTGTCTGAAAACCCACAAATTCCAACAGGTGCAAATCTAATTTGGATGTGCCAGTTTTTAGATTGTTTTTCCGAAGAGGAGATATTAAAGATTTTGACCATCGCCACAGAATCCATGGATGAGGATGCAGAGTTGATTATTGTTGAAACGTTTACCGACCGACAAATGTATAAAGCTTCACAATTTATTTTGGAAGCCACTTCATTATATTTCACTGTCTTGGCCAATGGCAACAGTAAAATGTACCCCGCCAGCGTATTTTTAAAGTTGATTGATATGGCCGGTCTTCAAGTTGTAGAAGACTCTGTGTTGGGGGAATATCATACAATGTTGGTTTGTAGAAAGAGATAGCAATTTTCGCACTGGAATCTGCTCTTTAGGAAGGGGCCGAAATTTTGAAACTGAAATTATTTGAAAAGAGAATTTAAAATAAAGAGCTTTTGCCATATAAAAAACCAAGAAATTTGGAAAGATGGTCAATCCGTGTTTAGAAGCGAAAGTGAGGATTTCCCAGAATTTGCCAAAAGTGCCTATAGGTTTATGGATACGTCCTATCCAAAGTTTTTCAAAATGGACAATCTCAGTAAACTGGCTTTTTTGGCTTCCGAAATCCTTTTGACAGAGGAAATTCTAGGAGAGAACGAAAACAATATTGCACTAGTATTTTCCAATAGCGCCTCCAGTCATGATACGGACAGAAAGCACCAAAAATCCATAGAGGATGAAAATGGTTTTTTCCCCAGTCCCGCTGTTTTTGTCTATACTTTACCCAATATATGTTTGGGAGAGATAAGTATCAGGCACAAGCTTTATTCTGAGAATAGTTTTTTTATCTTTGCGCGCTTTAGTGCAGCCCATTTGGAGCTGTATGCCAACAACTTGTTGCGAAATGGGAAAGCCGAAAAAGTACTCTCCGGCTGGGTAAATTTTGATGACAACACCTACGAATCTTTCCTGTATTTAGTGGAAGATGAAGGTGAGATTGTTCACAATACGGAAGAAATAAATAGATTATACAATATATTATGAGCGAGTTAAAAGAAGAATTGAAATCGAAAATCATAGAACAATTAAACCTCGAAGATGTTTCCGTTGGTGAAATTGCAGATGATGACGCCTTGTTTGGCGATGGTTTAGGATTGGATTCAATTGACGCTTTGGAGCTAATTGTTATGCTGGATAAAGACTATGGAATCCGCTTGAGCGATCCAAAAGAAGGTCGGAAAATATTCGAATCTGTTCAGGTGATGGCAGATTACATACAAGAACATCGCACAAAGTAATTTTTCCAAAAATATCTCGAATTTTATGGATTGCGCAATGTATTTTAAAATAGATTAGTCCGTAGAATTGAAATATTACCGAGTATAGTGACTATATGTGTCACGATATATCTTTGGGATTATAATATCTACTAGGCATGTACAGTGTATAGAGAAGAAGTGTTATTCAAAATCATTCAATGAACAAAGGCGTAGCCATAACTGGAATGGGGATTATCTCTGCCATTGGGAACAATGTGGAGGAAAATTTTAATGCGCTATTAAATGCAGAACACGGTATTTCGAGAGTAGATAACATTGAAACTATCCATAGAAACGAAATCATGGTGGGCGAAGTAAAACTCACCAATGATCAGATGATCGCCCAGTTAAATTTACCGCCAGAAAATAATTATTCTCGCACCGCCATGCTCGGTGCCATTGCTGCCAAGGAAGCTTTTTCCCACTCGGGAATTATCGATATCAAAAAATACAAAACAGGTTTAGTTTCAGGAACCAGCGTGGGCGGAATGGATATGACCGAAAAATATTATTACGAATATCTTACCGAAAAGGAACCTCAAAAATATATAGAAAGCCATCATGCAGGAGATTCTACACAAAAAGTTGCGGAACAATTGGGAATTGAAGAGAGTTTGGTTACAACCATAAGTACTGCATGCTCTTCGGCTGCAAATGCCATCATGTTTGGGGCTCGATTGATTAAATCTGGAAAACTCGATAGAGTAGTGGTGGGTGGCGCAGATTGCCTTTCAAAATTTACCATCAACGGATTTAAAACATTGATGATCCTAAGTGATACTTTCAGCAGCCCTTTTGATGAAAATCGGAAAGGTCTAAATTTAGGGGAAGCCGCAGCTTATTTAATTCTGGAAAGTGATGAAGTTGTAAGAGCCGAAAATAAAAAGATTCTTGGATACGTAAAAGGTTATGGAAATGCAAATGATGCTTTTCACCAAACCGCTTCTTCAGAAAATGGGGATGGCGCTACTCTCGCAATGGAGAAAGCTTTAAAAGTTGCCGGCCTGAATCCTTCGGAAATAGATTATATAAATGCTCATGGCACGGCTACTGGTAATAATGACCTTTCTGAAGGTCGCGCTATTATCCGGGTATTTGGAAAGGATGTGCCAGATTTCAGTTCTACAAAAGCTTTTACTGGTCATACGCTCGCCGCGGCAGGTGCTATTGAAGCAGTCTATTCAATTCTCGCTTTACAGAACAATATTATTTTTCCCAATTTGAATTTTAAAACCCCTATGAAGGAGTTTTCAATGGTTCCAGAAACAATCTTAAAAGAAAAGGAGCTGACCACTGTGTTATCAAACTCTTTGGGATTTGGCGGAAATTGTTCCACCGTGATTTTTTCCAAATTCCAATAATTCTCAGTCTTCTTAATTTTTCCACAGTTAATCCTTCCAGTTTAAGAATGATTATAAAAGTGTCCAAATATCTTTTTTGAGTATCTTTAGAACCTTAGTTTGTACTATTGGACATTCCATAATAATTTATTTTTTTAATAATTCATCTAAAAAATTTCATGATTATCCACATGATTTCATAAATGAAAAAGGTTTACATTAACAGCATCGCTTCTATTTCACCCCAAAAAACTTTTGATAACTCTATGTTTTTGGATGAAATAACCGACTATAGCGGCAATGTTATTTTCACTGTAGATCCCGATTACAAAAAATATATTTCGCCAGCTGCAGCACGTAGGATGGCAAAAGGAATAAAAATGGGCGTGGTTGCTTCCAAGATTGCAATGGAAGAAGCGGAAATTGAAACTGTGGATGCAATTATTACAGGAACGGGAATGGGGTGTATGATTGATTCTGAAAAGTTTGTAAGTGCCATAATTGATAACGATGAGCAATATTTAACTCCAACTTCTTTTATCCAAAGCACGCATAATACTGTTGCGGGGCAAATTGCCTTAGGTATTGAGTGCAAAGGCTATAACTTCACCTATGTCCACTCCGCAATTTCATTTGAAACAGCTTTAATGGATGCCAAAATGCAACTTGAAAATGATGAAGCCACAAATATTTTAGTTGGAGGTGTAGAAGAATTGGGTGATCATACTACCATGGTTCATAAAACCATTAACCATGTAAAACCTAATGATATCTCGATTTCGATAATGTTGGATTCCGATACCGAAGGCGCAGTGTTTAGTGAAGGAGCCGACTTTTTTGTGGTTTCCAATGAAAAAAAGAAAAGTTGTTATGCAGAATTGATTGCCGTTGAAACCTTTAATACACTTTCAGAAAGTAAGCTTTTTATAACTATCGAAAATTTTCTGACCGAAAATCATTTGAGCTTGCACGATATTGACGTTGTTGTGCTCGGAAATAATGGCGATACCAATTACGATTCTTATTATCATTTCCTTTCCGAAGGAATATTCAAAACCACCCAACAGGTATTTTATAAACATTTGGTAGGGGAGAATAATACAATTTCTGCATTTGGAGTTTGGTTATCTTCAAAAATACTGAGGACCCAAAGCATTCCAGATATTGTGAAAATGAACAATATCAAACAATCAAATTTTAAAACTATTTTGTGTTATAATCAGTATCGAGGTCAGAACCATAGTATTATCTTGCTGCAAGAATGTTGAGATTTTATACCATAAACGCGGCATTTTTGGTGATTTTTTCACTGTTACTGATCTTCGGCTTTTTCGGAGAAGTGCCCGTATGGCTCTACGTGGCATTTGTAGTAATTTGGATTACAATTACAATTATAGGTTCCTTTCAGATTAAGATGAATTATCATTTGGAGTCCCTTAATCATAATTATAAATTAACCGAAGATCATATTTCTATTACATTTGATGATGGCCCACATCCAGAATTTACACCTCAGGTGTTGGATCTCTTGAAAAAGCACAAAGCAAAAGCTACTTTTTTCTTGATAGGGAAAAATGCGGAAAAATATCCCCAGCTCGTGCTTCGAATGATCGATGAAGGACATACAATCGGAAACCATTCTTATTCCCATTCCAAAACTTTTGGGTTTTTTTCAGTTGAAAAAATTACATCCGAACTTGTCCAAACCGATAAGATACTTGAATCCATTACCTCAAAAAAAATAAATCTTTTTAGACCACCTTTCGGAGTTACGAACCCAAATTTGAAAAGGGCGCTCCGAAGAACGGGATACCATTCAATCGGGTGGAGTAAGAGGAGCCTGGACACTACAAATATTTCTGAAAAAAGAATTATAAGCAAGATTACTTCTAGACTGCAAAAAGGAGACATAATTCTTTTGCACGATAGCAGCGCAAAATCTGTTGCCGTATTGGAACGCTTATTGCTATTTTTGTGGTCGCACGAATTACAGTCGGTTCCAGTGGATCGGTTGCTTGAAATTGAGGCATATGCGTAACTATTATTTTACAATAATCTTCCTTTTAATAGGAAGTGTTTTAGTGGCACAAGAAACTTCCATGAGCTCTGCGGAGGTCGCCTCGTTCAAACAAAATGTAATTAAGGAATCTAAATCCACCAAAACTATAAGATCTGATTTCATTCAATTCAAGCATCTTGATTTTCTAGCCAATGATGTGAAAACTTCAGGTAAAATGGCATTTAAGGCCCCTAATAGGGTAAAATGGGAATATACCAATCCATATCAATACAGTGTGGTTTTTAGTGAAGATCAACTTCTTATTAATGATGGTGGAACAAAAAGCAAGGTTGACATCGGCAATAGCAGGCTTTTTAAAAAACTCAATCAACTCATCGTTAACAGCGTAAAGGGCAATATGTTTAACGACGCCGATTTTGAAGTTACATTTTTCAAATCTCCAAAGTATAATAAAGCCATCTTCATACCTAAGGATAAAAAAATTGGCGAATATATTGCATCCTTTGAATTGTTGTTCAATAAAGATGATGCGCAAGTTTATGAGGTGAAAATGATAGAACCTTCCAAGGATTTCACCCAAATTATTTTTAGCAATCGAATCTTAAATAGTGTTATTGATGATTCGGTTTTCAGTAATTAGTTTTCTTATTTTATTTCTGTTCTCATCCTGTTCTTTGCGCACAACCGAAGGGCTCAGGCAAATCCCTGTCGTCGATCATGAAATAAACAACCCTTATTTTGCAGATGCAAATTTAGATTACGTTTATAAAGCCAAAATTGAAGTCTATAAAAAGAATTTCGGTGGAATTTTGATCATAAAGAAAACAGGATTTCGTAATCATAGAATAGTAATGACCACTGAGTTTGGAAACAAACTTTTCGATTTGGAATTTGATGGCGACACATTCACCAAGAATTATGTAGTTGAAGAGCTTGATAGGAAGTTTGTCCTAAATGTTTTGCAAGAAGATTTTAAATTATTGCTCAATCAAAATGCGGTGGTATTGGCATCATATGAATCGGATTCAGAACGCGTTTTTACAACTAAGAATGGAAACCGATTTGATTTCTATTTCTTCGGAAGACCATCGGGATTCCTTAATAAAATTGTCAAAACAAGTAAATCTAGGGAAAAAGTAGCTGTAGATTTTTGCACTCTCAATGGGAGAGTAGCTGAAATAATTTCTATAAAACATTTCAATATTCAATTGAAAATTGATTTGGAAAAATTTAAAGAAGATGAAAATGTTAATTGAAGGATTATATAATGTTGAAGCAACCGAGAAGACAGATAGTGGAATTTCTGCTCGAATTCATCTCAATAAAGCTCATGATATTTTTAAAGGTCATTTCCCAGGAAATCCAGTAATGCCTGGTGTTTGCATGATTCAGATCATAAAGGAATTGACGGAAGAGGCCACTGCAAAAAATCTATTTTTATCTGTGTCGTCCAATATTAAATTCATGGCGATCATAAATCCTGAAAAGAACCCGGATTTAAAACTTTCTATTGATATCCTTGAAGAAAATGGAATAATTAAGGTGAAAAATGTAACCTCCTTCGAAGATACTGTGGCATTAAAGTTGAATGCTACGTTTAAGATTATTGAGTAACCTCCCCCGAAGTGTGATTTTGACTTCAGAATTGTAAAATAATTACTCTTTAAGGTCTGTCTTGAACTTAACAATTGGATGTGGGGCGCTGTTATTTTAATTTTAAAAAACTATTAAATGCTAAATAAGGTTTTCTTAATTACGTTTTTATTAATAAGTTGCATTAGTACTTCTCAGGATTTAATGCAAATCCGTTCTCAATATCCCAAGGCGCAAAAAAGTGAGGAATTAACTATAGAGCTTGACAAGGCGCTTGACCAAGTTTCTTTTAATTCCGACCCAGTATTGATTGCTTATAAGGGGGCTGTAAAAACTTTAATGGCAGATTTTGCCAAGAAAGTCAAGGATAAAAAAGATTATTTTAAGCAAGGAGTAGAACTGCTTGAAAGTTCTTTGAACTCCGAGCCTCAAAATATAGAAATCAGATATCTGCGGCTGAGCATTCAGGAGCATGCGCCAAAATTCTTGAAATATCATGATAACATAACAGAAGACAAGGCAATAATTCTTATTAATTATTCATCAATTTCTCCTAAGTCATTGAAAACTATAATTAAGGAATATATTTTAACCTCTGAGAATTTTGATGAAGCAGAAAAGAATTCCCTTGATTAAAAACCTTCTCTTTTTATTTGTTATAAAGCAGAATGAGTGCACATTGAGCATTCAAGTACATTTTATTCCACACTTATAAATCCCATCAAAAAAGATTTCGGAACTTAAATCAAATTCATTCCGATAATACCTACTCACTAATACCAAAAAAAAATCCTCAAGCTATAAGTTATAGTGAGGATTTTTAATTTTATCTAGCATCTAGCATCTAGCATCTAGCATCTAGCATCTAGCATCTAGCATCTAGCATCTAGCATCTAGCATCTAGCATCTAGCATCTAGCATCTAATATCTATAATACTCAGGCTTGAATGGCCCTTCAACGGTTACACCAATATAATCTGCTTGCTCTTTACTAAGCTCAGTCAGCTCAACACCAATTTTTTCTAGGTGAAGTTTTGCTACTTTTTCATCCAAATGCTTTGGTAACATATACACATCGTTTTCATATTTTTCACCATTTTTCCAAAGCTCTATTTGAGCCAAGGTTTGGTTAGTGAAACTGTTGCTCATTACAAAGCTTGGATGGCCCGTTGCGCAACCTAAGTTAACCAATCGGCCTTCTGCCAAAAGAATGATGTCCTTCCCATTGATGGTGTACTTATCAACTTGTGGTTTGATCTCTACGTGAGTGCTTCCATGATTTTTCTTTAACCAAGAAACGGCAATCTCATTGTCAAAATGCCCGATGTTACACACTATTGTTTTGTCTTTCATCGCTTCAAAATGCTCTCCACGAACAATATCCTTATTACCTGTTGTAGTAATAACTATATCCGCGTTTCCGATTACAGTTTCCAATTTTTTCACTTCGAAACCATCCATAGCAGCTTGCAATGCACAGATTGGATCAATTTCCGTAACCGTAACGATACTTCCAGCGCCCTTAAAAGAAGCAGCGGTTCCTTTTCCAACATCTCCATATCCACAAACAACTACTCGCTTTCCGGCCATCATAACGTCAGTGGCGCGGCGCACAGCATCAACTGCGCTTTCGCGACATCCGTACTTGTTGTCGAATTTGCTTTTGGTCACACTATCGTTCACATTGATTGCAGGCATTGGCAAAGTTCCAGCTTTTACTCTTTCGTAAAGACGGTGAACCCCAGTAGTAGTTTCTTCTGAAATACCTTTCACACCTTGAGCCAGTTCTGGATATTTATCCAAAACCATATTTGTAAGGTCACCTCCATCATCAAGGATCATATTCAATGGTTTGCGATCTTCCCCAAAGAAAAGAGTCTGCTCGATACACCAATCGAATTCTTCCTCATTCATTCCTTTCCAAGCATAAACTGGAACTCCAGTTGCGGCAATAGCAGCGGCAGCATGGTCTTGGGTTGAAAATATATTACAAGAACTCCAAGTAACTTCCGCTCCCAAAGCCGTTAATGTTTCAATCAATACAGCAGTCTGGATCGTCATGTGCAAACATCCTGCTATGCGCGCACCCTTCAATGGCTGCTCAGCTCCATATTCCTCTCTGAGTGACATAAGGCCCGGCATTTCAGCTTCGGCCAGTTCAATTTCTTTTCTTCCCCATTCCGCTAGGGAAATATCTTTTACTTTATAGGCAGTGTAAGGCACAGTATTCGTTGACATATTTGTTATCTTTATACCCGCAAACGCAGATATTTGTTAATATTTAGCTCTAAATTTCAGTCTGCAAAAATACATAATATCCCTGAAATCTCTATGCCGCTTTACAAAACTATAACAGTAAATCCAAGCACTAAAGTATTCATTTGGAAGATTGAAGAGTCATTTGATACTCTTTCGAAAGATATTTCATTGACAGAAAACTGCTCATCCCGAGTAGCTAATATGAAAAGCGAATTGCATCGGTGTGGATTTATGAGTATTCGCCAATTGCTTGCAATTGCAGGTTATTCTGATCATAATTTAACGTATGATGAGAATGGAAAACCCCATCTTGACGATGGAAAATTTATATCCATTACCCATTCCTTTAATTTTTCTGCTATAATTGTCAGTGATATCGAAGTAGGAATCGATATTGAAAAACAGCGAAATAAAATAATCAGAATAGGCCATAAGTTTACGCCCATTGAAGAATATCGCACTATTGCAAATGATGACGCACTTGTTAGGAAGCTCACCATCGTTTGGTGCGCCAAGGAATCTCTATATAAAAGTTTTTCCGAAAAGAGCGTCAGTTTTCTTCAGAATATTGATGTTGATGATTTTGACCTAGATGACAAAAAAACTACTGCCAAGGTAGTTTATGGGGATAAAGAAGAAAGGTATAGTATTGATTTTCTAGAGTTTGAAGGTTTCACATGTGCCTATGCTCTTATTATAGATAGAAAATAGATGGTAGGAAAATTCTATCGATCTCTTCAGGAAGCAGTAAATGCGAAAAGAAAATTGCTTGCAATTTTAATCGATCCCGAAAAATTTAGGATTTCCGAAATGGACACCTTTCTTTCTAAAATTCCCAAGGATACAACACATCTCTTTGTTGGAGGAAGCACGGTGCTTAATGGTGAAACGGAAATGGTAGTCAAAAATTTAAAGGAAAAAACCCATCTACCCATTTTTCTATTTCCAGGAGATTATTCCCAAATTACCAATCTCGCCGATGCACTTTTGTTTTTGTCCCTTATTTCCGGGCGTAACAGTGAATATCTTATAGGGCAACAGGTAAAATCCATTCCAAAACTTAGGAAATCTTCTCTAGAAATTATTTCTACTTCTTATATATTAATTGATGGCGGCAATGATTCGTCTATTTCAAAAGTAACCCAAACAATTCCACTTCCACAGAATAATATTCAGACTATTGTCGATACCGTTTTGGCAGGTCAATATATGGGGGCCAAATTAATTTATTTGGAGGCGGGGAGTGGCGCGAAGTTTCCGGTAAACCCCGAAATCATTTCAGAAGTAAAAAAAGAAATTCAAATTCCATTGATAGTGGGAGGAGGAATAAGAACAGAACAACAACAACAGTTGGCTTATAGAGCAGGAGCCGATATAATAGTGATGGGGACAATTTTTGAAACCTAAAAAGTTCCCTGTGAAAAATAAAACTTATTAATTGAAAAATTTTAAATATGGAAATTTCAGTAGAACTTACCCTAACTCCTTTGCAAGACAATTTTGAACCGGCAATTATAGATTTTATTAAAAACCTACGTAGTTCAGGGTTGACGGTTTTAGAAAATCCTCTGAGCACACAGGTATTCGGAGATTATGATGCGGTTATGGCATTGCTTCAAAAGGAAATGAAAGTTGCTCTGGAAGCGGTGGACCGCGGATTGCTTTATATCAAAATTGTAAAATCTGATAGAAGCGGTTATGAGCCCCATTTTTGATTGGTTTTTTGCGGAATACAATAACGTTCCCTCCCATATAATAGCACTAGAAATTACTGCTGTTGTTTTCGGGATTTTGAGTGCTTGGTTTTCCAAGCAAAACAATATCTTGATCTATCCCACCGGTATAATCAGCACCGCCATTTTTGTATATCTCTTGGCAGTTTATGGATTGCTTGGAGATCTAGTAATCAATGCTTATTATTTCGTTATGAGTATCTATGGCTGGTATATTTGGACTCGAAAAATTGATGCTGAGCACTATACGCCCATTACGAGGACAACATTAAAGGAGAAGAAGATTTGTGTAGGAATATTTATTGGCACCCTAATTTTTATATTTACCATATATCAACTTTTTGAAAAATGGACCAGTTGGACGGCCTATGTTGATACGGTGACTACCGCAATATTTTTTGTTGCAATGTGGCTCCTTGCCAGGAAAAAACTAGAGAATTGGACATTTTTATTGGTAGGTAATATTATTTCTTTTCCGCTGTATTTTTACAAAGGATTGATTTTTACGTCCTTCCAATTTATATTATTTATCATCATATCAATTTATGGATATAGAGCGTGGAAAAGACAGTTAAACATACCCGAGAAAACACTTCTGCGATCATCAAAGTAGTGCTCTTTGGCCCCGAATCTACAGGAAAAACCACTTTGGCCGAACAGTTGGCAGATCATTACAACACACTATGGGTTCCCGAGTTCATGCGCGAATATCTGGAAGAGAAATGGGACGTGGAAAAAGAATTGGTTTCTAAAGATGACCTTGTTCCCATCGCGAAAGGTCAATTAGAACAAGAAAAAAGTGCTTCGAAGGTGGTAGATAAACTACTTATCTGCGACACGAATCTTCTTGAACTTAAGGTTTATTCCGAATATTATTATGATGGATTCTGTCCAGAGTTTATTGAAAAGGAGGCAATTAAGGATAATTATTCCATTTATTTGCTCACTTACGTAGATACGCCGTGGGAAGAAGATGTTTTGAGAGATAGACCTCATAACCGCGAAGAAATGTTTAGTATATTCGAGGCCGAATTGCAAAAACAAGGTTTTCCGTATCAAATTTTGAAAGGAAATCTGGAGGAAAGATTTAATAAGGCCACCGAAATTATTGATGGTTTATTGGAAAACTAAAACTTTCAAAGTTTTTGAAAGCCAACGCGAATTAACAAATGCCTTAATAGAAAATATGCTTACCCAAAATAACATGCTCCAAATAAAATCCCAAGGCCTATCAGAGGCTGAGGTTAAAAAGCAACTGCAAATTTTTGAAAGAGGAATTCCATTTGCAAATATAGTGGAGGCAGCTTCTGTCGACAAAGGTATTTTTCTGTATTCCGAGAAGGAACAAGAGGATTTCGTTGGTCTTTTCGAATCAAAAAAGAAGGACCTGGATTTATTGAAATTTGTCCCCGCATCTGGTGCCGCTACAAGAATGTTCAGTTTTCTGCACCAGTTTTTAGAGCAGTTTAATCCGAATAAGGATAATATCATTTCATTTCTGCAGAAATCGGAACATAAGGATTTGAAAATATTTTTCAATGCCCTTAGAAACTTTCCTTTTTCAGATCTGGTGTTTAAAAAACTTCACGCTAAATTTCCCGATTACGAAAATTTTGAAGATGGGAAAAGATATTATCTATTTGTTCAGGAAATGCTTGAGGAAGATGGAATGAATTTCAGTAATACTCCCAAGGGATTGGTTCCTTTCCACCGAAGGGGAGAAAATTATATAACTGCTTTTGGCGAACAATTATTTGAAGCAGCCTTTTACGCCACCTCTAATGGAACGGCACATCTGCATTTCACGGTTTCAGAGGAGCACGAGGAAAAATTCAAAAATAGATATGTCGAAATCCAAGATCTAGTTGAGAGAAAGACCCAAGTCCAATTCAAAATTTCCTATTCTTTTCAAAATAAGGAAACTGATACAATCGCGGCAACTCTTGATAATGAGCTGTTTTTGGATGATAAGGGAAATTTGGTATTTCGTCCGGCTGGACATGGCGCTTTATTGGACAATCTGAATAATATGGATGCCGATATAATTTTCATAAAAAATATAGATAATGTAGTTTCAGAAAATTATGTTGAGGTAATTGCTTTTCACAAAAAGGTTTTAGCTGGAAAATTGATTTCCCTCCAACAGAAGATTTTTCAATATGTAGAAGAACTTCACACAGAAAGCACTTCCGAAGAAACTCTCATGGAAGTATGTGAATTTATAATTGATGAGCTTAAGATTTCAAATCCCTCATTAGATAAAAAATCACTTTTAAATATTCTGGAACGCCCTATTCGAATCTGTGGGGTAGTTGAAAACACCGGCGCACCAGGAGGTGGTCCTTTTTTAGTTAAAAATTCAGATGGCAAACATTCGTATCAGATTGTTGAAATGTCGCAGATTGATTTGAAAAATCCGGAACAAAAATCTCTCGTAGAAAAAGCTACTCACTTTAACCCAGTAGATTTGGTGTGTGGTGTTAGAAATTTTAAAGGCGAAAAATACAATCTTAAAGAATTTTCCGATCCAGACTCTGGGTTTATTTCTCACAAAACCTATCAAGGAAAACTCATAAAAGCGTTGGAAAGACCAGGTTTGTGGAACGGAGCAATGGCAGATTGGATTACAATTTTTGTAGAAGTACCTCTTATCACCTTTAATCCTGTAAAGACCGTTAACGATCTTTTAAACGAAGTACACCAAAACTAATGAACATTGACATCTTATTGACCGAACTCACATTTAAGGCCCTGCGAAGTAGCGGTCCAGGTGGTCAGCACGTCAATAAAACTGCTTCCAAAGTTGAAGTCTATTATGATTTGGAAAATTCGCAGGCCCTAACTGAATCAGAAAAAGATAGACTTCGGAATAAACTATCTGCGAAGATTTCCTCTGAAGGAATTCTAAGCCTTCAATCTGGTGAAACTAGAAGTCAACACCGCAACAAAACCATTGTAATTGAGAGGTTGATAGAACTGTTACAACAAAATCTGAAAGTTGCTAAACCTAGAAAAAAGACAAAACCTTCAAAAGGCTCGGTAGAAAGACGGCTAAAATCAAAAAAGGTAAATGCCTTCAAAAAATCCAACCGTAAACCTCCTAGTGTTGATTGAAATTACACGTTAATCGTATAGATTTTACACATTCCTGCGCAAATTTCACGATTGTCTACAACGCTTTAAATTTTTTCATTTCATAATATTCAACTGCTTTACAGGTCTTTAGGGTGCTCATTTCCCATAAATTGTTTGTGGCATTACTTTCTCTATATACTAACCAAACAATGAATAGATAATTAATAAAATATATAACTATGAAAAGATTAATTTTAAGTACCGCGATATTATTAGTAGGATTAACTGCAGTAACTGCACAAACCGAAAAGAAGACCTTGGCAACAGCAACTGAGAAAACTCAGACCGTTGTAAAACAAGCTCCTACATTGAGTAATGCCGTACAGGATTATAAGGAAGTAAATGTTTCTGAAGTACCACAAACAGTTAAGGACGTTGTTGCTAAGAATTTTAGTGATTCCACCCTTTCTAAAGCTTATGTGAATGCCAAGGGGGAATATAAACTCCAACTTACCACTGCTGACCAAAAAGAAGCGGTTGTTTATACTGATGCCAAAGGCGAGTTGGTTAAAAAAGAATTAAAGAAGCAGTAAGCTGCGAGTAATTTAGATTCAATACTTCGAAAAAGACGTCCTTACGGGCGTCTTTTTTTATGATAACTTTAAAGATTGCTCTGCCATATACTGTCTATTTTTACGTTTCATTGAATACCATGGCACAGCGCATACATATAGTGGAGGACGATGTGGCATTCGGAAAAATGCTTACTTCTTTCCTGGAACGTAAAGGGTACGAAATCTCTATTTCATTAACAGGGCAATCAGCTAGAAAGACCTTAAGTGAAAATACATTCGACTTTTTAATAACAGATTTAAAGCTTCCAGATGATTCTGGCTTGGACCTGCTTGTCCATGTAAAAGATAATTTTCCCAACATTAAGGTAATCCTTATGACTGGATATGCTGAAGTAGATACCGCTGTGAAGGCAATTAAGAAAGGAGCTTTGGACTATATATCCAAACCTTTCAGGCCCGAGGAATTATTGATGGTTATCGAAAATGCTGCTCCTGAAGACTATAATGAGAGAGATGGCGCATTAAAGAATTCTAATAAGACTTCAACTTCAAAGGATCTATCTTCCCTTGGCGCCAATCGATTGGAAAACCTCACGTTTGTTTCGGGTATCAGCGAGTCATCCAAAAAATTCAATGAATACTTAAAACTGGTCGGCCCTACAGATATGGGAGTTCTGATTCAGGGTGAAAGCGGAACAGGGAAAGAAGTGGCCGCAAAGGCCATCCATAATTATAGTAATAGAAAAAATCAAAGCTTCGTGGCCGTGGACTGTGGCGCCATTCCAAACGAAATTGCAGCGAGTGAATTTTTCGGCCACGTAAAAGGTAGTTTTACCGGAGCAATCAATGATAAAAAAGGGCATTTTGAAGCGGCTGACGGCGGAACACTGTTTTTGGATGAAATAGGGAATCTTTCTTACGAAAATCAAATTCAACTTTTACGCGCATTGCAAGAGCGTAGAATCAAACCCGTGGGAAGTAATTCGGAAATTGATGTTGATGTTCGGATCATTACGGCAACAAATGAGGATTTGCTAAAAGCTGTGGAAGAAGGGAAATTCAGAGAAGATTTATATCATCGTATAAATGAATTCTCTGTTCAGATCCCATCCTTACATCAAAGAAAAGAAGATTTATTTTTATTTACGGAATACTTTTTGGCTGAAGCAAATGCATCGCTAGGGAAAAATGTTGCGGGTTTATCTAGAGAGGTAGAGCAAGCGTTTAAAAATTACGCTTGGCCCGGCAACTTGCGGGAATTGAGAAATGTGATAAAGAGATCGGTATTACTGACCACTTCCAATCTTATTCCTTTGGATGTCATTCCTAGAGAAGTTCTTTTTTCCAAAACTGAGCCAAAAAATGTACAAGATTTTTCAAAAGAAAGCAATGAAAAGCAGTTGATTATAAATGCGTTAAAGGAAGCGGAAAATAATAAAACCAAGGCTGCGAAACTTCTGAATATTACCCGAAAAACTCTGTATAACAAGCTTGAGCTTTATAAGATCGACTTATAAATTATTTCTGCTTTAGTGCTTTTTGAAGATCTCTTATATTGAGCAAGAGTTTTTCGTAATCCATCTTCATAATTGTCAATTCAACACTTTCCGAGTATTCCTCCATTGTTTCTAATAAGGGTATAACTTCCATTGCTTGCACTTGGCGGAACATTGTCAACATTCTATGGGCTATTTGTTTAATCATTAAAACATCTTTATTTAGCAGCGCTTCTTTCATATGTTGAAGATCTGTTTCAGTTTGTGAATTGAAAACGTCCAATACCTCTTTCAAAGCTTCTGGAGTATCTAAAAATGATTTTAGAAGATGGAGGTCAAATTTCCCATTTGCCTTAGATTTTGAGGCAAGGTCACCTGGTTGTGGGTCAATTTGTTGTATCTCATGATTAAATTTCTGTTGTGGAAAAATTTGCTCCAAGACCTCTACAAGTTTTTCTTTTGAAAACGGTTTTCGCAATATTTCTGTAAAGCCCTTTTCAAAAAATAAATCGCGATTATGTTGTCTACTGCCTGTCATTGCAATAACGGGCTGGTTGCTATAAATAGTAATCTCACCTTTTTGCAGGTTTTTTAAAATTGTGAATCCATCGGTTTTCGGCATTTGAATATCCGTCAAAACAAAATCAAAATTTAAATTTGAGCTCGCTTCATTTGCCGTCGGTTTGAAATCTTCATAACTCTCAAATGCAGTAGTTCTGATATCCATACGCTCCAGAATTTCCTTTAAGAGCGAACGCATTGCACGATCATCGTCGATTACAACGGCATTTAATCCATTAAAGGAGCTCGATTTTTTGATAGGCTGTTTAGTTATGATCCGATCTGTCTTTTTTAGCGGTAGCGTTAAAATGAAGCGGCTACCTGAACCTAAATCACTCTCAACTTCCAACGTTCCTCCTAATAGCAGGGTGAGCTTTTTTGAAATGGCAAGACCCAATCCACTGCCTCCAAATTTGTGTGCGGTGTCCGTCTCGGCTTGAGTAAACTCATTGAAAATTACCTCTTGTTTTTCTTTGGAAATTCCTATTCCCGTATCGATCACTGAAATTTTTAAGATTGAAATTTGATCATTGTGATTTAATTCTTTTACTTCAATGGAAACCATTCCATCGTCAGTAAATTTAAAAGCATTCCCGACCAGATTATTTACAATCTGTCTAATTCGCAATGGATCACTTTCAAATATGGCACTTTGAATGGATTTAGAAACATCCACCTTTAGTTCCACAGGTTTGTGAGGATACGCTTGTTTCACTGCATTCCCCGCATCCGTGATGATGTTTTCAAGCGAAAATGGAATATTTTCAACAGGTAATTTTCCCGCTTCTAGTTTTGAATAATCCAATAGATCATCTACCAATTGAGAAATAAAATGTGAGCTGGAGGTAATTTGTCCCAAATAGTATTTCTGCTTCTCATTGATAGGAGAGTTTTCAAACAATTCGGCATATCCAGTGATTGTATTAAGAGGAGTTTTAAGATCATGACTCACCGTTGAAATGAGCTGTTCTCTACTTTTTAAAAGAGTTTCTGCGTAGTTTTTAGATTCTTCCAAGTTCTGTTTAAACCTTTCGGCTTTGAAAAAATCTGAAAGAATGAAATATGAAAAAATTAGGATAACGGAACCGCCTAAAATTCCGGCAAATTTAAAAATCTGTCCTGTTCGCTGAATTGAAGCAGCCCGAAGAGTAGTCTCCAATTTATTGTTTTTGGCTATTTCTGCGTCAAAACTCGCTACTATCTCACGAAGTCGTTCCGATATTTTAAGATCGTTAAGGATTAATTCGTTTTCCTTTTGTCTCAAGGATTCTCCAATTCTTGAATTCTGTTTTTTTGCTTCCGAAACTATATATCTCGCAGCGGTCAACATGGAATCTACAGTCTTGGATTTCACCATAGAGGTCTCGCGTGTTGGATTGCTGTTGAGGTAATCTGCATAAGCCTGCCAAACTTTACGTTCCCTGGCACTAAGACGTGAAGGGTTTTTATAAAGGGTTTCTACGGAAATTAGACCTATAGAAGCTTCGAGTTTTTGAACTTCCTTCATGATCTCATCCAGGGAAGTATCTTTCTTATTTGTTAAGGCTAGAATTCGAAGTTGTTCAATGTTTTGATTTTTTTCAATTATAAGCGATTTTACGCTGTCCAATTGTTTTAGTTGAAAATCGTTGGTGGAGAGGGATTTGATTTCCTTAATTTTTAAGAACAAAGAATCCGTCTTGAACATATATTTCTCAAAATCACGATCCTCTTCTGTTAAAAGAGCGAGACGGGAAAACCCATCTGCTTCATAAACTAGGTTGATCAGGGTTCCTGTTTCTACGAACTTTTTTTCTCCTATACTCTTAACGCTTTCGGAAGTCAGTTTTTCGAATTCTGAAAATAATAGGAATCCAACTAACACCGATATTGTCCCTAAAACCAGATAACTGAGAATTATCTTATAAGTGAATTTGTCCTTAGCTGTTGCCATGCTTCAAATGTAAATACTATTAAAGTCCGATTTATTAATAATTTGGTAAATATGAGAACCTAATTGTGTTCTAAATCGACCCAAAAATTACCAAAAATTAATTCGGAATCTGGGGTTCAAATTAAATAAAAGGAATTGTATCTTTGCCGAACATCTCAAAGGGGTGCTAACTTTAGTGATGAGTTATGAGTGGTGAGTTGAAAACCTTGAACTCCGAACCCTGAACTCTGAACTCGAAGAAGCTGAGATTATACCCAAAGAACCTGGGCAGGTAATGCTGCCAAGGGAGTTAAAATAGGAACCCCTGTAATATTGCGCCATGCAATGTTTCAGGGGTTTTTATTTAAAAATTAATCGAACTAGAATAACGCCCCTTTTATTCGTATAAAAAACAATTTTTACGAATGAAAAAGTTATTGATTTCTACAATTTTTATTTTTTTATCCTTTATCGGCTTTGCTCAAGATTTTAAAGTTTCCGGAACGGTTACAGACAACCAGGGCGAGGTTTTAACGGGTGTGAACGTCTACGAAAAAGGTACTGCCAATGGCGCTGTTACTGATTTTGATGGAAAATATACCATTCAGCTTTCAGAAGGAACACATTATCTTATATTTCAGTATGGAAAAAATTATGAGGTTGAGTTATTTGTGGATGGCGATAGAACTTTTGATTACTCAATAGAAGGAAAGCGCCACTCGCTTGATGAAGTTTTGGTTAGGGCCGTTCGGGCTGCAGATGATGCGCCTGTAACTCATTCCAACCTAGACAAGGAGGATTTGGAAAATCGTAATCTCGGTCAAGATATCCCTATTATGCTAAATTATCTTCCCTCTGTAGTTTCAACTACAGATGCTGGAGCAGGCGTGGGATATACTAGTATTAGAGTACGTGGAAGTGATGCTACCAGAATAAATGTTACGTTGAACGGTATTCCATATAACGATTCAGAAAGTCAAGGAACGTTTTGGGTAAATATGCCCGATTTTACGTCGTCAATTCAAAGTCTTCAATTGCAACGAGGCGTTGGAACTTCTTCAAACGGTTCTGGTGCTTTCGGTGCAAGCTTGAATATGTTGACCGATGATGTTTCTGAAAAAGCGTACGGGGAGATTGGAAATTCCGTAGGGAGTTTCAATACCCATAAACACAATGTAAAATTTAGTACAGGACTTCTATCAGACCATTTCGAACTTGCAGGAAGATTATCGACCATAAAATCAGATGGGTACATTGACCGTGCAAGCTCAGACTTGAAATCTTACTTTCTTCATGGAGCATTTAAAAACAAAAACACTTTAATCAAAGTGTTGACATTCGGGGGAACTCAGGAAACGTATCAGGCATGGAATGGATTAGAAGATCCAGAAAAGCTTGAAAACGACCGTACATTTAATTCTGCTGGGATGTATACAGATAAAAATGGTGAAATTCAATTTTACGAAAATGAAGTAGATAATTACAAACAAGATCATTATCAGATGCTATGGAGCCAAAGATTCAACAATTATTGGAGCTCTAATGTTTCGGTAAATTATACCCGCGGATTAGGTTACTTCGAGCAATATAAAGAAGATCAGAAATTTTCTACTTATGGATTGAGTCCAATAGGAATTGGGGGAGACACCATAAACAGAACCGATTTAATCCGTCGCCGATATCTTGACAATCATTTTTATGCGGCAAATGCAGATGTAAACTATAGGAAAGATAATTTGGAAGTAAGCGCTGGAGCATTCTATAGTTACTATACAGGAGGTCACTATGGAGAAATCCTTTGGGCTCGATATGCGAGTGATTCTGAAATTGGAGATCGATATTATGACGGGGACGCAGATAAAAGTGAATTTACTGTCTTTACTAAAGCTACCTATTTATTGAGCGATTCGTGGAGCCTTTTTGGAGATTTACAAGGAAGATTCATTAATTACAAGACTTCCGGAATTACCTCAGATTTGATTGAAATGGTAATGGATGAAGATTATTCCTTTTTTAATCCTAAAGCAGGGGTAACATATAAGCTTAATCCTTCCAACCAATTTTACTTCTCCTATGGTAAAGCCCACCGAGAGCCTTCACGTACTGACTTTAGGGAAAATATTACTACTGCCGAAAAATTGGACGACTTTGAGTTGGGTTGGAGATTTACTTCAGAAAAAGTAAAAATAAGCACCAATCTATACTATATGGACTATAAGGATCAACTGGTTCTTTCTGGTGAAATGAGCGACACGGGAGCGCCTCTGAGAACTAGTAGTGGGAATAGTTATCGTCTAGGACTTGAGGTAGATGCTGAAGTTCAAATAGTGCCTACATTAAAAATACGCCCCAATATTGCTCTTAGTAGCAATAAGAACGTAGATTTTGTAACCTCTATAGATGGTGAGCTGAAAAACCTCGGAAAAACAAATATCTCTTTTTCTCCTTCAGTTATTGCAGGAAATATGTTGGAATATACACCAGTTAAGGATTTTCAGATAAGCTTGCTTTCAAAATTTGTGGGCGAACAGTATATGGGAAATACCGATAGTGAAGCATCTAAACTGGATAGCTATTTTATAAATGATGTCAATATTGCCTATCGTTTGGATAACCTTCCAGTGGTCAAGGAAATAGTTTTTTCTGCTTTGATCAATAATATTTTCAATGTAGAATATATTTCAAATGGGTTTTACTATACCTATGATGATGATTATAGCAATCCAGGAACTGTTACTACTATTGAAGGTGCAGGGTATTTTCCACAGGCCACCATCAACTTCTTATTGGGTGCCACAATAAAATTTTAGCCAACCGATCTGGAGATGGAGATGATATTAGTTACTTATAATTATATTGTTTCCGTTTCTTTCGGCTCGGTATTGTTGCATAGGGTATTTAACGTCTTGCTCCGTAGTATGCTGCCCGAAATTGACAATGTTGTATTCGTTGTCATCCGTTGTGCATGGACAAGATGCAATGATACCGGTCAATTCCATACGTGAACAATTACTTGGGGCATGGTTTGGATCAGTAAGATCAAATGCCAAATAATAATTTTCACTAACACAGTAAACAACAATTCCTTTAATTCCTTGGGGCGTTATCACATAATTCCCAGGGAATTTGAGGGGATTGTATTCCGGAAGGTTCAAGTTTAAGTTAAGATTTACTACAGGATTGGTGAGATATGGGTTGCGATTTAATTTGTCGTCATTCTTAGAACACGACATTAAAATGAAAATCGCCAAAAGGGGAAGAAATTTAAATATTTTCACAACAATTTATTTTTGATTCGAAAGTACAACTAATTACAAAGCAATGAAATTTTTAGTATATTTGTTTGATAATCCCGTCATTGCATGGGATTTTTTCAGTTTAGAAAAGTGAGTCCCGCCATGAGTCGGGATTTTGTTATATAATACAATATGTATGGACTCCATACACAAACGATGAAGTTATGAGTAAAGTATCTTATTACACTGCCGAGGGATTAAAAAAATTACGAGATGAAGTGAATCAGCTTCGCGACGTTGAGCGTCCCAAGGCTTCTCGTGCAATTGCGGAAGCAAGAGATAAAGGAGATTTGAGTGAAAATGCTGAATATGATGCAGCTAAAGAAGCTCAAGGAATGTTGGAGTTGAAAATTTCGAAGCTTGAAACGATTTTAGCAAATGCACGATTGATTGACGAATCACAATTGGACGTAAGTAAAGTATTGGTGCATTCTACCGTGAAGATTAAAAACCAGGCCAATGGCATGGAAATGAAATATAAATTGGTTGCCCAAAGTGAAGCAGATTTGAAATCCGGAAAAATTTCAGTAGATTCACCTATAGGAAAGGGATTATTGGGTAAAAAGCAAGGTGAAGTTGCGGAAATTCAAGTACCTAATGGGGTCCTAAAGTTTGACATATTAGAAATATCTAGAGACTAATGGCATCTATTTTTACGAAAATTATCAATAATGAGATTCCGGCATATAAAGTTGCAGAGGATGACCAATTCATAGCCTTCTTGGATGTTAACCCGAATTCTAAAGGACATACTCTCTGTGTGCCAAAAGAGGAAATTGATAAAATTTTTGATATGGGAGAACATCTCTATCTTCAATTAATGCAGTTTTCACGAAAAGTCGCTATCGCAATTGAAAAGACTGTTCCTTGTAAACGAGTTGGAATGGCTGTGGTAGGCCTGGAAGTGCCCCATGTTCATGTGCACCTGATTCCGCTGAATGATATGGATGATATGCGTTTTAGCAAGAAAGTATCCATGAGCGACGAAGAATTCAAAGCTCTAGCCGATGCAATAAGTGAGAATTTATGACATTAGTAAGAAAAAAGTAGAAAAATACCGGCGGCTACAAGGATTATAGCCAACAAAATTAAAATATAAAATAGCGGTTTTACCTTTAGATATTCTCTTTTGGTTTCCGCTATTTTTTTGTTGTATTCATAGACGCGCTCAATGTCTTCGGTCCAATTGACGGGGTAGATCATACTTTTACAATTGTGGCAATATAGCGATTCATCAATTTGAGCTGAAGGTTTAAAAAACAATCCATTTTCTTTCTCCTGTTGGGTAAAGGTAAATTCCAATCCGTCGGTGCCAAAACATGTAGGGCAATTGTTTTTTAACCGAGCAGAATGCAAATTATGTGTCTTGTGCGTCATTTTTAACTGTCAATTTTTAGGGCAATTTCCATGGTAGTTCCTTGATTGGGAACACTTTTCAGAACTCTAATTCGACCCCCGTGATATTCTTCAATTATACGCTTTGCTAACGAAAGTCCCAAGCCCCATCCACGTTTTTTCGAAGTATAACCCGGCGTAAAAATTCCCTTAAATTCACTTTTGGAAAGACCTTTACCAGTATCTGTAATATGTATATAGGCTAATTTTGGACTTTTTTCAATAGAGATTGTTATTTTTCCAGTTCCTTTCATGGCATCTATTCCATTTTTCACCAAGTTTTCAATAGTCCAACTCAAAAGCTGTGGATTCATTTCAACGTAGATAGGCTCTTCGGGGAGATTAAGCTGAAATTCCACCATTTTTGAAATACGAGTCTGTAAATAATAATATGTTGCTTTCGTTTCTTTCACCAAATCATGTCTTTCCAGTTTGGGGATGGATCCAATTTTAGAAAAACGATCCGTAATGGTTTCAAGGCGGGCAATGTCTTTCTCCATTTCCACAACATAATCTTGATTGACGTTTTCAGTTTTCAGAATCTCAGTCCAACCAATAAGTGACGATAGGGGAGTACCAATTTGATGTGCGGTTTCCTTTGCCATTCCGGCCCATAAACGATTTTGTTCAGCAGATTTGGAGGTTTTGTAAAATAGGTAAATTGCAAGTACAAACAGGAAAATAATCAGGATTAGTGCCGCAGGATAGAACTTAAGTTTATTTATCATCGGAGAATTTCCAAAATAAATAATTGAATAGACTTGATCCTTATAAGATACTTCTATGGGCTTGTATTCTGAGATAAATTGGGCAATTTTCTTGTCCCGGACCTTTTTGTTGTTGAGATCTAGGTGATCGATATTTCTTCCATCATAAATATCTTCTTTTATGGTGTGAAGAATCATGGGAGTAGTACTATTGCTTCGAATGATGGTTAACGCTGTTTCGCTAACGGAGTTTCCTTCCCCCGCTTGCATTTGTGCCAATTCCTCTTGTGCCACACCCCATATTTCCATTTTTCTACGTTCATTTTCCTTTAATTGGTTAAAGAATATATAGGTATTCCATAAAATAAGGCTAATGATAAAAAGAGAGGCCAAAATAAATCCCCATCTGGAAAATGTTCTTTTTTTAAGCATAAAGAAATGTTTTTGTTATTTCTGATTTTCCAACTCCGTTTTCTGTCATTCTATCTGACGATTAACCATTAATTGTGATGCCTAGCGTCCGAATTTCGCGTTTTTTATTTCGAAATTTATTCGGGTTCCGAGGATGGGCACAGGTTTAAATATAAAGCAAATATGTCGATATTATTGTGCAATAAGGTTTTTAGAAGCTCTAAACTTTTAGGTACATTTGCAGGCCATGATCTCAATTTCACCACAAGATATATCTACTGGAAAGTTGCACGGCTATTTGCTTGGTGCAGTTTCTCCTAGACCCGTTGCTTTTGCAAGCACCATAGACAAAGAAGGAAATATTAATCTTTCTCCATTCAGCTTTTTTAATGTTTTCGGCGCCAATCCGCCTATATTGGTTTTCTCACCAGCCCGAAGAGGTCGAGATAATACCACGAAACATACGTATGAAAATGTATTGGAAGTAGCAGAAGTGGTAATAAATATAGTAAGTTACGATATGGTTCAGCAAGCTTCTTTAGCTTCAACGGAATATGCAAAAGGAGTAAATGAATTCTTAAAATCGGGCTTTACCGAATTAAAATCCGATATTGTTAAGCCACCTAGAGTTGCCGAAGCACCCGTACAAATAGAATGTAAGGTAAACCAAGTTATTCCTTTGGGAAGTGGGGGTGGTGCCGGAAATTTGGTGATCTGTGAAGTTGTAAAACTTCATATGAAAGAACATATATTCGATGAAAACGGAGCCATAGATCCCCACAAGATAGATACTATCTCTAGGCTTGGAGGACCATGGTATTCCAGAGCAAAATCTGGACTGTTTCAAGTTCCCAAACCTTTAACTACTTTAGGTATAGGTGTGGATTCTCTTCCTGAAGGGATTCGTAACAGTAAAGTATTGACAGGAAATGATTTAGGGATGCTTGGAAATATAGAAAATTTTCCCGAACCGAAAGAAATTACTACATTTATAAACACTTCGGAAATCAAAAGGTTTATAGACAATGCCGACCAAGATCAAATTCATAGAAAAGCACAAGAGTTTTTATGTGATGGGAACGTAGATGATGCATGGAAACTTCTTTTGGGAGTTGAAATTGGAATCGAGAACAATAAATAAAGAAAAGAGAACAGTAACGATTAATATACTTTTACGATGGAATTACAAGGAAAAATAAAATTGATAGATGAAACCAAAACCTATGGAAATAACGGGTTTAGGAAACGAGAGTTAGTAATCACAACGGAGGAGCAATATCCTCAAGTTATAATGATAGAGTTTGTCCAAGATAAAACTGATTTGCTTAACCAATATCAAGTAGGACAAGATGTGAAAGTAAGTATTAATATTCGTGGCCGAGAGTGGGTAAATCCACAAGGTGAAACAAAATACTTTAACAGTATTCAAGGGTGGAGAGTAGAAAGCCTCGCCAATGTTCCGGTTAGTGGAGATATGCCGCCAATGCCACCAGCAGAAGCTTTTGAATCTACGAACGATCTTAACGAAGAAGATCATGACGATCTTCCTTTTTAATAAGAACAACATTTATAATTGAATCCAGAGCCTCGTTGAATACCTATTCTACGAGGCTTTTTTATGCGATCCTTTCTTAAAATTACAAAATCCGGCAAAAATTCCATTATGTTTTATCTTTCAGATGTACTCTGCTTCCCACATCCTTGTCATGCCAGGGATGAAGGTCTTTTGGCCATAGGCGGTGATTTGTCTTTAGAGCGGTTACTCCTGGCTTATAATTCCGGAATTTTTCCTTGGTATGAGGAAAGCCAACCTCTTTTGTGGTGGAGTCCAGATCCGAGAATGGTTCTGTTTCCGCACAAATTCAAGATTTCCAAAAGTCTTCGGAAGACCATCAAAAGCAGTAAATTCCAAATAACCATTGACCAAAATTTCGCAGAGGTAATTAGGAATTGTGCAGTGGTCAATAGAAAAAATCAGGATGGTACATGGATCACCCCCGAAATGCAAAGTTCGTATATAGAACTCCACAATGCAGGACATGCTATGTCTATAGAGGTTTGGGAGGATGCTAAACTCGTTGGAGGCCTGTATGGAATAAACTTACCCGAACGAAAGATATTCTTCGGAGAGAGTATGTTTAGCTTGGTGAGCGACGCTTCTAAGTTCGCTTTCTATCATCTCACCTTATTTGCACAGGCTAGAGAATATAAACTAATTGATTGCCAACTATATAATTCACATTTGGAAAGCTTGGGTGCAGAAGAAATTTCTCGAGAAAAATTTCTAGAATTTCTAAAGAAGTAATAGTTGAAATTATTATTAATAAGTGAGTAAAATCCCAATACTATTCAATCTAGAATTTTTTATTTATACTAGACCTCATTATATCGAAAACAACTTTCTATATGGTCATTGACTAAACCCGTGGCTTGCATAAGGGCATACATCACCGTGCCACCCACAAATTTAAATCCACGTTTCTTTAAATCCTTGCTCAAAGCATCACTTATTTCGGTCGTGGCAGGCGCATCTTGATGATTCTTCCAAGTGTTTCTAATGGGATGGCCATCAACAAAATTCCAGATATATTTAGTAAAACTTCCCACCTCCTTCTGGATTTCTATAAAAGCTTGTGCGTTGGTAACAGCCGATTTAATCTTAAGCTTATTGCGGATTATTCCTTTATCTTGAATTAGCAAATCAATTTTATCCTGGTTATAATTTGCAATTTTCTTATAATCAAAGTTGTCAAAAGCCTTTCTGAAATTTTCTCTTTTTCTAAGGATGGTTATCCAACTAAGACCCGCTTGAAAAGTTTCCAAGAGCAGGAATTCAAACATTGTTTGATCATCTTTCACCGGTACGCCCCATTCTTCATCGTGATATTTTACATACAATGGATCAGTACCGCACCAACTACAACGTTGTTTTTCTTCTTTCATAATTTAGATTTTCACCCATTACTGCTGTCCAGGAAAATTGAATGTAATAGTCCCCAACTGTTTTGTGCGTGAAGAATGTGTGGTAAATCGGGCTTTTGAGCTATAATCTAAGGCCGCATCAATTAAACACGCGTTGGAAGTGGTAGATGCAGCCTTGTTATACGAAGTTTTATATACTTTCCCCAACTGGTCTACCTCAATATTGATAACCACTTTTCCCGAACCATAACAGATGTAGACAGGATTGGGCAAATCAATATCTTTTCGGTCCTTTAGATTGTAGCTTATGGTCGTATTCCGATTTCCGCCCTTTACAATGGCTTCTCCTTCTTTTCCGCTTTGACTATTAGAAAGTTTTTTCTCCTCTTTTTTCTTCGGTTTAGCGATAGACCAGCTTTCATTTCCACTATTATTGCTTTCCGAATCTTTTAAAGCTTGTTCCATCTCCTGAAGTTTTCCTTCTGTAGTTTCGGTAATTTCCTGATTTTCATTTTCTACGGAAGATATATACTTTTCGGCCTCATTATATCCCTTATTTGTTTCAATTTTCACCTTTTCAGGCTCAACCGCGGCAAGGTCATTTTCTTCTGGTAATATCTCTTGAGGGGCCAGCTCTACATCAAAAGTTTCTTCACCCAATTCTATCTGGGTGCCTTTCAACTTGAGACTATAGAGAAATAGTACAAGAATTCCTGTAAGGAGAGAAGTTATAATAAAAGCTCGGTATGAATATTGAAAATTCATTCTTGCAAGTGAAATTTCTTACAAAATACCATAAAAAGCTTAAGGTAATCAAGCGATTGTGGATATTTTAACTTGGAAGTGATTCCTCAAAAGCCGTGATGCCAAGCGCATCTTGCACAGAAAATTCCCCTATTTTCGTTCTTCGGAGTGCAGATAAATGAGCGCCGTTTTCAAGAGCTTTTCCAAAGTCATTTGCCAAAGACCGAATGTAAGTGCCCTTGCTGCAAACCACTCTAAAATCAACTTTTGGAAGATCGATGTTAGTAATTTCAAATTCTGAAATTGTTACTGTACGGAATGGAATGTCCACTTCTTCGCCATTACGGGCAAATTCGTATAGCCGTTTTCCCTCCTTTTTTAAAGCTGAAAAAACAGGAGGTTGTTGTTGTATTTCACCTAAAAATTGTTGCACGGCCTCTCTTATTTTTTCCGAAGTCAATTTCGAAATATCAAAAGTTTGGTCTATTTCGGTTTCAAGGTCGTAACTGGGCGTAGTGGCACCTAGCGTAAAAGTGCCAGTGTATTCTTTTTCTTGAGCTTGGTAAGTGTCAATCTTTTTTGTGAACTTTCCCGTACAAATAATCAGAAGACCGCTTGCTAACGGATCGAGAGTGCCCGCGTGGCCTACTTTTATCTTCTTTATTCCGAATGCTTGCCTGATTAACCATCGCATCTTGTTTACCACTTGAAAGGAAGTCCATTCCAAAGGCTTGTCGATTAAGATTACTTGACCAGAAATGTAATCCTCTGCTTGAAGATTTTTATTGCTCATTTTTGAGGATTATATGTATTTCGAAATGAAAAATCGTGAGATAAAATACCAACAGATTTTTAGGATTGCTTTAGACTATTGTAAGTTTCATTACGAAAAAGTGAATCAATAAGATGGTTACACCGGCGAAGATGCGATAATAACCAAAGAGTTTAAATCCGTGTTTACTCAAATAATTTATAAAAAATTTGATAGCGATTAAGGCTACAACAAAACCAACAACGTTCCCTATGATAAGATAATTTATTTGGTCTGAAGTTAGAATAAAGCCTTCTTTATAATAGTCATAGCTCTTTTTTACAGTGGCGCCCAACATGGTGGGCACGGCAAGGAAAAAGGAGAATTCTGCTGCAGTTCTTCTAGAAAGCTTTTGCGTCATCCCGCCCACTATACTTGCGCCACTTCTAGAAACTCCAGGAATCATGGCGAGACACTGGAAAAATCCAATTTTCAAGGCAGTAAGATATGTAATTTCAGATTCGTCCCCATCCGCATCTCCAAACCAATCATCGACTTTTATAAGAATAAATCCACCAATAACCAACGATATGGCCACGGTTACAGGGCTTTCCAAAAGACTGTCGATTACGTCGTTAAATAATAATCCCAAAAATACTGCGGGCAGAAATGCCACGAAAAGTTTGTAGTAAAAATCAATACTTTGGAAAAATCTTTTGAAATATAGTACAACCACAGATAAGATGGTTCCCAGCTGAATTACGATGGTAAAAAGTTTTGTAAACGGTTCATGGGCAATGCCAAAGAATGAAGAACCAATTATTAAATGACCTGTTGACGATACTGGTAAAAATTCGGTAAGTCCTTCAATTATGGCCAGGACAACGGCTTGAAATGCATCCACTAATTTTGTTCTTTATGATAAGGATTTAATAAAATGGCATAAACTTCAATAGCAAAACCAATCAAAACTAGCGCTGGTGCCAAACGAATTCTGCGCCAATTATAAATTTCAGGATTGAAAACATTTGGATCATCGCTGCCACCGCCAGCCATTAAAATAAAGCCCAAAGCGATAAATGCAATCCCTATAAGCATGAATTTATAGTTTTTGCGTTCAAATATAAACTGGTTTGGACCTTCTTGGATTGTGGAACTACTGCGGTCCTGCTGAGGGTAAGTACTCTTTTTTTGCTTCTGTAATTTCATTTATTTGTATTTCTATTTTCAATATCCTTTATCTGAGAATAAGAAAATTAATAATATAGATCGTCTGTTCGTAAGTTTAGGAATCGCTGTGTTGCAACATATGTACTTATCCATGTAATAACTATGCCCATTAAGAGCACAAATGCAAACAGAACAACTAACATGATAGGATCTCCCAATAACTGTAATTGAGGGAAACTTTCGTTGAGGTAATACAAAACTACGCCCATTCCTATCATTGCCACTACCGCGCCAATTAGTCCTAAACGAACACTTTTCCAAACAAATGGAAGACGAATAAACCTTTTGGTGGCTCCTACCATCTGCATTGTTTTTATGGTAAAACGTTTGGCGTAGATTGAGAGGCGAATGCTACTGTTGATTAATAACACTGCGATGAAAGTGAATATTCCGCTTATTACCAAAACCCAGAAACTAATGCGCTGCACGTTTTCGGTAAGCTGTGCAATCAAAGGTTTATCATAGATTACGTCGTCCACAAACCCTTTACTTTTCAGCTCGCTGGTTATTTCCTCCATTTTTTCGGGAGTCACATAATCTGCCAAGACATAAACATCAATGCTATTTTGAAGGGGATTTTCACCCAGGTATTCAATAAAGTTTTCTCCTAAAATTTCCTGATGATCCTTTGCTGCATCTTCCTTGGACACAAATTCTGCGCTTTTAGTGTATTCAGCCAAGGCCAAGCTCTGTTTAAGTTGAGTGATCTCTACCTCTTTTGCCGAATCTTTCAAAAATATGGTGATGGCAATTTGTTCCTTAAAATAATCTGCTACTCTTTGGGAGTTCAATACCAATAAGCCCAACAGCCCCAAAAGAAAAAGCACTAGAGATATACTGATGACCACCGAAAAATAGGAAGAAATCAATCGGCGTTTTTGATATTTTTCAAAAGATGAACTCATATAGTTTTGAGAATTTGCGTGTAAAAATACAAGTAATTTTGCATCCTATGGTACACAACGTCGAAACTTTCCCAATTGTTATAATGAAAATTAATTGGAACAGTGAATTTTAAATTAAATAGTATGAGATTGAATTTTTTTGACCGTTTAATTCTTGTATTTAAATAAGTATAATTGAAAGCAAAGTCTGCATAATCCAGCAATTTTAAATTAGGAATATTTTTCTTCTTGATGCCCGTACGCTGTTATTTTCGTTGTCCTTTGCCAACTCGCTAAATTTCTAGTTTATAAGGTTTCACTTCATCCAATAAATCTTAAATTTGCCCGTAAACTCTAAAGCTTCGTATTTCAAATAGAAAGGCATAGCAGAAGAGTTCACTTTTTTACCTGAAATTCAAAAGATGAGCAAATATCACTTCAACGAAATAGAAGCAAAGTGGCAAAAATATTGGGCCAAAAACCAAACTTTTAAAGCAGATAACCATAGCGAGAAACAAAAATTTTATGTTTTGGATATGTTTCCATATCCCTCTGGCGCGGGATTGCACGTTGGGCATCCCTTAGGATATATTGCAAGCGATATTTATGCTCGATATAAAAGGCACAAAGGTTTTAACGTATTGCACCCAATGGGCTATGACTCTTTTGGTCTTCCAGCAGAGCAGTATGCCATCCAAACCGGACAACATCCGGCCAAAACTACCGAAGAAAATATAGCTCGTTATCGGGAACAACTTGATAAAATTGGTTTTTCATTCGATTGGAGCCGTGAAGTGCGCACCAGCGATCCAGAATATTACAGATGGACCCAATGGATATTTTTGCAACTTTTCGAGAGTTGGTATGATAAAGATCGTAATAAGGCACGCAGCATTGAAGAGCTTCGCAGTACTTTTTCTTCGGAAGGAAATGTGAAAATAAATGCGGTATGTGAGGAGCGTGTTGAAATTTTTACAGCTTCAGAGTGGCTGGACTTTTCAGAAAGGGAAAAACAAGAAATCTTATTAAAATATCGATTGACTTATCTTGCCGAAACCGAAGTAAACTGGTGTTCGCAGCTTGGGACAGTCTTGGCAAATGATGAAATAGTCAACGGTGTTTCCGAACGCGGAGGATATCCAGTGGTTCGCAAGAAGATGAAACAATGGAGTATGCGCATTACCGCTTATGCCCAACGCTTATTGGATGGTTTAGACCAACTAGATTGGCCACAGCCGTTAAAGGATTCTCAGACTAACTGGATAGGAAGAAGTAAGGGCGCTACAGTAAAATTTAGGATTCAGGATTCTGAACTTAAGATTCCCGTCTTTACCACTCGTCCAGATACAATCTTCGGTGTTAGCTTTATGGTTTTGGCACCAGAGCATGATTTGGTTTCTAAAATTACTACTGCCGAACAAAAGGAAGAAGTTGAAAAGTATATTGAAAAAACCGCTAAACGCAGTGAGCGCGAGCGGATGGCCGATGTTAAATCCATTACTGGAGTTTTTACGGGAGCATATGCCGAACACCCATTTACAAAAGAAGCCCTTCCTATCTGGATTGGCGATTATGTGTTGGCAAGTTATGGAACTGGGGCAGTAATGAGCGTTCCTTGTGGGGATCAGCGGGATTACGATTTTGCAAAACATTTTAATATCCCAATACCAAATATTTTTAAGGACGTGGATATTTCGGAGGAAGCTTATCCGGGCAAGGAAAATACCATCATCACCAATAGTGATTTCTTAAATAATCTTAATTATGATCAGGCAACAGAGAAGATAATCGCAGCCCTCGAAGAAAACGGATTTGGGGAAGGAAAGATAAATTTTAGATTGCGCGATGCTGTTTTTAGCCGTCAAAGATATTGGGGAGAGCCCTTTCCAATCTATTATAAAGATGGAATGCCACATGCAATTCCTGCCGAATATTTGCCACTCCGACTTCCAGAAGTTGAAAAATATCTTCCTACAGAGTCAGGAGAGCCACCTTTGGGCCGGGCTGAAGTTTGGGCCTGGAATGTTGAGACCAGTGAAGTTGTAAACAAAGACTTAATTGACCATAAAACAGTTTTCCCTCTTGAACTAAACACCATGCCAGGTTGGGCTGGGAGCAGTTGGTACCTTTTCCGATATATGGAGCCGGCCCATCCGGAAGGCGGGGACGGAAAGCGAGATGAAGTTTTCGCGTCAAAAGAAGCGTTGAATTATTGGAAAAACGTCGATCTATATATCGGCGGAAGCGAACACGCCACTGGCCATTTGCTTTATAGCCGTTTTTGGGTGAAATTTTTGAATGACCGCGGATTGATTCCCGTAGATGAACCTTTTAAGAAGTTGATGAACCAAGGAATGATTTTGGGAGAAAGTGCTTTTGTACATAGATTGGAAGGTGAAAATAAATTCGTTTCTTATTCTTTGAGTGATGGTATTTCCACACAGCCTATTCATGTCGATGTAACCTTGGTTAATTCACACAACGAACTGGATATTGAAGCTTTTAAAAACTCTCGAGATGAATATAAAAATGCCCAATTCTTAGCTGAAGATGATGGTAAGTTTAAAGTCTCTCGCGAGGTCGAAAAAATGTCCAAATCTAAGTTTAACGTAATAAGCCCTGATGACATTAGTGAACAATATGGAGCGGATACGTTACGAATGTATGAAATGTTCCTCGGGCCTCTAGAGCAGGCCAAACCATGGAATATGGCCGGAATCACAGGGGTTCATGGATTTTTGAAGAAACTTTGGAAACTCTATCATGCTGGTCCGGATGATTCTTTTTATGTTGACGAAAATCCTTCTTCAGGTGGACAAGAGAGTATGAAGACCCTTCATAAAACGATAAAAAAAGTTCAAGAAGATATTGAGGATTTCAGTTTTAATACTTCTGTTTCCAACTTTATGATATCGGTGAATGAGTTGACCGCTCAAAAATGTACTTCACGGGAAGTTTTGGAGCCACTGGCAATTCTTATTTCACCTTATGCGCCACATATAGCGGAAGAATTGTGGAGTAAGCTAGGCCACTCTGAAAGTATTTCTACTGCGCCATTCCCAAAATTTGATGAGAAATATCTAATTGAAAGTAGTAAGGAATATCCCATTTCGTTTAATGGGAAAATGCGTTTCACTATGGAGCTGCCGTTAGATCTTTCAAGAGATGAAATAGAATCTGCCGTAATGTCACATGAAAAAACAGTTCAATATTTAGAAGGCCGAACGCCTAAGAAGGTAATTATTGTTCCTGGTAAGATTGTAAATATTGTAGGTTAAAAATTTTGCACGTTATTTGCTATATTAATGAGTGCATCCTTTCTTTTGAAACATTTTGATAGGATTGAACAAATAATAAATCATAGAATCAAATTATAAAAAAACATAAACAATGATAGGATATTATGTAATTGCAGGTGCTATCTTTTTGGTAAGCTGGTATGTTAGCAACAAACTGAAAAGCAAGTTTAAAGAGTACAGTAAAATTCATCTTCAAAACGGGATGAGTGGAAAGGAGATAGCTGAAAAAATGTTGGCTGATAATGGAATAACCGATGTAAGAGTCATCTCCGTTCCAGGTCAATTAACGGATCACTATGATCCTACCAAAAAAACAGTAAACTTAAGTGAGCCCGTTTATATGCAGCGCAACGCAGCAGCAGCAGCAGTTGCCGCCCATGAGTGTGGCCATGCCGTACAGCATGCAACAGCCTATTCATGGTTGAAATTGCGTTCTACAATTGTTCCCGCAGTGAGTGTTTCAAGTAAACTTTCCAACTTCGTAATTATGGCGGGAATCATTCTTCTTGCTACGGGTGTTGCTTTTGGAACTTGGATATTTGGGATTGGTGTTATTTTGTTTGCGGTAACTACTGTTTTCGCTTTTATTACACTTCCGGTAGAATTTGATGCAAGTAAGCGAGCCTTGGTTTGGTTGGAAACCAACAATATGGTAACTCCTCAAGAACATGCCGGTGCGAAAGATGCATTGAAATGGGCCGCTAGAACGTACGTTGTTGCGGCAATAGGTTCCTTGGCAACCTTACTGTATTTCATTTCCATCTTTATGGGAAGAGACTAAGAATTCAGAAATGATAAACTAGTATAATTAAAAAAGCTCGCAATTTCGCGAGCTTTTTTATTTTCATCTAAATTTATTTTAACCTAAATGTAGGTTTTCCGGGTTGTAACCCAAATACTTAACATCTTCCTCTCTGAAAATTATTCCTTTTTCTTTGAGTTCGTTAAGGATGGGTTCGTAAACTTCCTTTGCAATAGGAAGTTGAACTCCCGGGGTTTTTATTTCACCATTCAATATTTTCAATGCAGCAATAGCCACTGGTAGTCCAACGGTTTTCGCCATAGCGGTATAGGTCTGATCTTCTCCAATCAAGGCCATATGACTATCTATTTGGTGTTTTTGTCCATTGAGTTCGTATCCAAATTTATGGTACATTACTATCATGTCCTTATCCTCTGGCGCCAATGTCCATTTATCTTCTAATATTTTTTGAAGCGCCATTGCCGGAGTTGCATTCTTGATGCCGATTGTCTTTTCTTTATTAAAAAGATCCAATTCCTCCAATTTTTCCCACATCAAATCATCTTGATCAATTTTTAGGGCATATCGAAGTTTAAGCTCTATAGAATCTGTGGGCGAGTATGCCAAAAACAAGTTTACGAATTCACGATAGGTCAAGTTCTCAGAATCAGGAATGATGTAGGTGTCGTCGGTCATTCCAAGTTGAACAAACATATTCCAGGCCTTGCTATAGCCAACTCTCCGAATTGTTCCTCGGTATAAGGTAAGGATATTGTCTAAGCCATAAACGGATTGGTATTGTAGAGAGTTTCTATTTGCTAAGACTTCAAATTTTCCATATCCTTCAATGTTTATAAATTCCGTCCTTCGGAAAAGTCTATGATAAGGAATGTATTTAAATTTTCCTTCCTGTATGAATTCGGCCGCTCCGCCTTGTCCGGCCAAAACAACATTTCTTGGATTCCAAGTAAATTTATAATTCCAAAGGTTATCGTCACTTTCAGGGGCAATCAATCCACCACAGAAGGATTCAAAAAGAAGCATTTTTCCGCCTTTTGCCCGTATTCTATCGATTACTTGCATTGCGCTCATATGGTCAATGCCAGGATCTAGACCAATTTCGTTCATAAAAACCAGACCCTTCGCCTTGGCTTCCTTGTCTAGCGCTTCCATTTCTTTACTTACATAGGAAGCGGTCACCATGTGTTTTCCAAACTTGATGCAATCTTTTGCAACTTCAATATGAAAGCGGGCTGGAAGCATGGAAATGACCAGGTCACTCGCCTGTACCGCACTGTTTCGTTGTTTTTTATTGAATACATCCAATTCAATTCCCTTTGCATTTGGGTGCCGGGCAATATATTTTTCTGCTGCCGTAAGGGAAATGTCGCCTATAGTTATAAATAAATTTTCTTCTTCGCTTTTGTTCAGCAGATAACGGATCAAACTAGTTGCTGACCGTCCTGAACCAATAATCAATATGTTTCTCATTAGGGAGTTTTTCGTTAACTTTGAGGCTAGATTTAAGAAGGGCGAATTTACTAATTCTACGTTTTAAAAAAGAAGCATTTGGATAAAAATATAGCTATTACTGGGATGTTCGTTATGGCTGCCACCATAGCAATCGGGGCTTTTGGGGCCCATGGATTAAAGGAGCTGGTGGACGCCGACGCCCTTAATACATTTGAAGTGGGTGTTCGGTACCAAATGTATCATGCATTGGCGATACTTATATTGGGGTTCGTTCCAACGTCACTAAAAGTTAAAAAAATTGTTTTTTGGTTCTTTATAATCGGAATTTTATTTTTTTCCGGTTCCATTTATCTCCTTTCCCTCAATAGTATTTTGCCCTTTAATGCCGCAAAAATTGGGTTTATAACGCCTATCGGTGGGTTGATGTTTATTATTGGGTGGATTCGATGGGGATATGGTTTGATTAAAAAGGAACCCTAAATGTTTTTTATTAAGCTACTTAATCTATTTAAGTTTTGTTATTTTTGTTTCCTACAAAATCTTAAATAAGAAATGGTGGATAATAACCAAACTAAAAAGGCGATTTCCGTAGAAAAGTATGGAATCGAAAATGCAAAAGTGGAGTACCAACTTTCTTCAGAAGAGCTTCACAGAAAAACAATTGAAAAAGGACAAGGTAAAGAAGCTTCCAGCGGAGCTTTAGCAGTCAACACCGGCGAGTTTACGGGAAGATCACCAAAAGATAGATTTATTGTAAAGGATGATGTTACGAAAGATGAGGTGTGGTGGGGAAATATCAATATTCCATTTTCTCCTGAAAAGTTTGACGCTCTTTATGATAAAGTAACCGAATATTTATCTGGGAAAGAGATATTTGTGCGTGATAGTTATGCCTGTGCAGACGATAGTCGAAGGTTAAACTTACGCGTCATTACGGAGACTCCGTGGTCCAATTTATTTGCTCATAACATGTTTCTTAGGCCGACAGAGGAAGAACTGAAAAGTTTTGATCCAGAATGGCTTTTAGTAAATGCGCCAAGTTTTATGGCAGATCCGGAAGTGGATGGTACGCGTCAAGCGAATTTTGCAATTTTGAATTTTTCCCGAAAAATTGTTCTAATTGGAGGAACTGGATATACTGGAGAAATTAAAAAAGGTATTTTCTCAGCGCTAAACTTTATTATGCCTGTGGATAAACAAACTCTGCCAATGCACTGTTCCGCAAACGTTGGAGATAATGGCGAAACCGCTATTTTCTTTGGTCTTTCAGGAACCGGTAAGACCACGCTATCTGCAGATCCAAGCAGAAAACTAATTGGAGATGACGAGCATGGATGGACACCAGATAACTCCATTTTCAACTTTGAAGGCGGATGTTATGCAAAAGTTATAAATCTATGTCCAGAAAATGAACCTGATATTTTTAATGCTATTAAGCCAGGAGCAATTCTTGAAAATGTTATTATGAATGAAAACGGCGACGTAGATTTTGCCGATACATCCATAACTCAGAATACTCGTGTAAGCTATCCTATCTATCATATAAAAAATATCCAAACTCCATCTGTTGGTTATAATCCGAAGAATATTTTCTTTTTGACAGCTGATGCTTTTGGAGTTTTGCCTCCAATCTCGAAATTGACCCCAGGTCAAGCTGCTTATCACTTTATTAGTGGATATACCGCAAAAGTTGCCGGAACGGAAGAAGGAATTGACGAGCCTACTCCAAACTTCTCCGCATGTTTTGGGGCGCCATTTATGCCTTTACATCCTACAAGATATGCTGAAATGTTAAGCGCGAAGATGAAGGAAACCGGTGTAAATGTTTGGTTGGTGAACACAGGATGGACCGGCGGTCCCTATGGTGTGGGAAGCAGAATGAAACTAAAATATACTAGAGCCATGATTGCTGCGGCCTTGGAAGGTAAACTGGAGAATATGGAGTTTGAAAAGCACCCTATCTTCAATCTTATGATGCCGACGGAATGTGACAATGTACCTACGGAAGTATTAAACCCAAGAACAACTTGGTCAGATAAAGATGCTTACGATGCTAAGGCGAAAGAATTAGCGAAGTCTTTTAAGGAGAATTTCGAAAAATTTGAGTCTTATGCTAATGACGAAATTCTTTCTGGAGCTCCGGTTTCATAATAATTTCAAAATAAATGTAATCAAAAAAGGCTTGCCACATGGCAAGCCTTTTTTGATTTTAATATAAAGAGATCTATTTTTTGTTGTTCACTTCTTTAATATACTTCTCCAAAGCCATCGTCATTGAAGGAGTTTCAGGGGTTGGGGCTTGAATGTCTACTCGCAATCCCAAATCTGTAGCGGCTTTTACCGTAGTGTTTCCGAACACTGCAATGCGGGTGTCTTTTTGTTCAAAGTCCGGAAAGTTCAAGAATAAAGATTCTATTCCACTAGGACTAAAAAATACCAAGATATCATAATAGACATCTCGCAAATCAGAAAGATCACTGATAACAGTTTTATAGAAAGTAGCTTCTTTCCAATCCACTTTCAATTCATTTAGAATTTCCGGAATATCCGGCTTTAATTTGTCTGAAGAGGGAAGAAGAAATTTCTCGCTCTTATATTTTTTTATAAGTGGCGCTAATTCAGAAAAAGTTCTTTTTCCTACATATATCTTTCTTTTGCGATATACCACATATTTTTGAAGATAATACGCCACTGCTTCACTCAAACAAAAATATTTCATGGTATCAGGCACCTTGAAGCGCAACTCATCTGCGATTCGGAAATAGTGATCTACGGCATTTCGACTGGTCAGGATTACAGCAGTATATTCCGCCATGTCAACCTTTTGAATCCGCACATCCTTTCCTGAAACTCCTTCCACATGAATGAAGGGCCTGAAATCAATCTTAACTTTTTGTTTTTCGCTTAAATCAAAATATGGGGAATTTTCAATTTTAGGCTCTGGTTGGGAAACCAAAATAGTTTTCACTTTCATAGATAGTCCTGATTTTTTTCTTTAAAAACTCGATTCTGTCATAAAGAACTTATAGAAAATTATATAAGGGGAGATTTCAAGTGCGCAAAGATACAAAATAAAATAAAAGAAATTTGATGCTATTAAAATTGAGTTTTTCTTATAAGTATAGATTAAGGAAACTACGTTGAGCGCAAGTATAACAACCGCAAACAACAGTAATGCCCTTGATTGGTTGGGTGTAATATAAAGGAAAATCAAAATTCCACAGAACAATATGAGAGAAAGAAAGTTCCGGTAGCCAAGTTTTTGATAGAGGTAATGGTCTATAATATCATCGATGGAAAAGATATTGCCCACAATTTTTTCTACCGAAAATTTTGCCAGAATAAAGATTCCATATCCAGAACAAATTTGAAGAAGCAACCATGAACTTGCGTGAATATTTCCTGAGAAATTCTTTATCAAAAGATTGATAAAAACACCAGCACAACCAACCTGAATTACAAAAAAAATAATGTTGAAAGGATGCTTAATAGAGTCTTCTTTACCATGAACTGTAAAGAATTTGTTGTTTAAAGGCAACATTATAAAATCACTAAACCGCCGAGGATAAAAATATTTGGCAAGGGCCATGAGCAGAAAGCAGAACACTAATAAGTAAGTGGCCCAGTCATTCGTTTCTAGGATTCTTTCTGTGTATTCCAAGTAGCGCAATTTTCAAGCAAATGTACATGAATTTAAAATCTTTCTTTAAAGGAAGTATTGAATTTCCATTCCCCTTTATTTATTTGAAAAGGGGTACATTTGCAAAAAAAAATACGGGAGTATGTCCAAGACGTTAGTGGTTGTGCCCACTTATAACGAAATTGAAAATATCGAGCGTTTATTGCGACGGATTTTTTCATTACAACGTGAGTTTCATGTTCTTGTAGTTGACGATAATTCTCCCGATGGCACCGCTACCCGCGTAAAAGAAAATTTTGGCACCTATCCCGAACGTCTTTTTTTGCTTCAACGGAAAGAGAAAACTGGCCTAGGAACAGCCTATATTGCTGGATTCAAATGGGCGTTAGAGCGAGATTACGAATATATTTTCGAAATGGATGCCGATTTTTCTCATGATCCAGATGATCTTATTCGCTTACACGACGCTTGTAAGGAGGAAGATTATGACATGTCCATTGGTTCACGCTATGTAACAGGAGTAAATGTGGTAAATTGGCCCATGTCCCGTGTGCTAATGTCATGGCTAGCTTCAAAATATGTACGGATGGTTATGGGTATAGATATTCATGATACAACGGCTGGATTTATTTGTTATAAAAGAAAAGTACTTCAAAGAATAAATTTGGATAGAATTCGTTTTGTGGGCTACGCGTTCCAAATTGAAATGAAATTCAAAACGCATTTGATAGGTTTCAAAATAAAAGAAGTTCCTGTTATCTTTACAGATAGGACCCGAGGAGAATCCAAAATGAGCAAACATATCATTTCCGAAGCTATTTTTGGGGTTTTGGGGATGAAGCTCAAGAGTGTTTTTACCAAGAAAAAGTTTAATCGTACTTCCTTTCATTGAATTTCGAAGTAGTATGAGTGCAATCCTAACGCTTTCAACTCTAATAAAATGAGAACAGTTTTAATTAAAAATGCGAATATTGTCAACGAAGGTAAAATTATCAAAGGTGACGTATTGGTGGAAGATGGATTGATTATCGAAATATCTGAATCTATCAGTGCCAAATCGGCCAACACTAAGATAATCGATGCTGATGGTTGCTATCTTTTGCCCGGCATGATTGACGACCAAGTGCATTTTCGTGAGCCCGGACTTACCCATAAAGCGAATATTCAAACAGAGTCTAAAGCTGCCATAGCAGGAGGTATCACGTCTTTTATCGAGATGCCAAATACCAATCCACAGGCAACAACTATTGAGCTCTTGGAAGATAAATTTGATATTGCCGCTAAAACTTCGTGGGCCAACTACTCCTTCATGTTTGGAGGTACTAATGATAACCTTGAGGAAATACTAAAGGTAGATCCCGAAAAGGTAGCCGGACTAAAATTGTTTTTAGGATCTTCTACCGGAAATATGTTAGTGGACGATCCAGATGTTCTTGAAAAGATTTTCAGTAAAACCAATCTGTTAATTTCAGCGCATTGTGAGGATGAGGCTACAATTCAAAAAAACTTGACTCACTATAAGGAAAAATATGGAGATGATATTCCTATGGAATTTCATTCCTTGATCCGCAGCGAGGAGGCTTGCCATATTTCATCATCGAGAGCAATAAAACTTGCCCAGAAAACGGGTGCAAGACTTCATGTTTTTCATGTTTCAACAGAAAAGGAAACTCATCTGTTCAGCAATAAAAAACCATTGGCCCAAAAGAAAATAACTTCAGAAGTATGTGTCCATCATTTATGGTTTACCGATGCGGATTATAAAGAGAAAGGAACTAAAATAAAATGGAATCCTGCCGTAAAGAGTCAAAAGGATAAAGATGGATTGCTGAAAGCGTTATTAGACGATAGGATAGATGTAATTGCCACAGATCATGCGCCACATACCTTGGAAGAAAAAAACAACAATTATGTAAACGCACCATCAGGTGGGCCAATGGTGCAGCATGCTTTGGTGGCATTGTTGGAAATGTACCACAAGGGTAAAATTTCACTGGAAAAGATTGTAGAGAAATTTGCCCACAATCCTGCAATTCTATTTAGAATAAAAGATCGTGGATTTATAAGACCTGGATTTAAGGCCGACCTGGTTTTAGTGGATCTCAATTCTCCATGGATGGTGAAAAAGGAAAATATTCTTTATAAATGCGCATGGTCACCCTTGGATGGAACTGTATTTAAATCGCGCGTAACCCATACCATAGTGAACGGGAAAGTGGTTTACGAAAATTCTAAATTTGCAAGTAGCAGTAATGCAGAAAGATTGATTTTTAATGTAAAATGAAGTATTGGTTAATTGTCATATTAGCGATATCAATAGTTTCCTGCCAAGATGTAAAATATCCAGAGAAACCGAAAAATCTTATCCCAAAAGATAAAATGGCCGAAGTATTGACCGAAGCCTACCTTGCAAACGCAGCCAGAAGTGTGGATAACAAATCTCTACTAGCCAATGGAGTGCTGATAGATTCTCTGCTATATGCTAAATTCGGGATAGACAGTCTTCAGTTTTTAAAGAGCAATGACTATTATGCGACCAATGTAAACGCATATATGGAGATTTTCGAGAAAGTGGAATTTAATCTGACTCGGTTAGAAAGAAATCTGGACAGTATTCGTGAAGCCAACTATACTAGAAATGATTCTGTTCCGAAGAAACCCATCAATGCCCAAGATTAACTTATTAAAGATAACTTATTAGGAAATCTGATTCTTTACAACCCATTCCAAGGTTTCTGTTGTTGGCGTAAATTGAAAGTTGAATTGCTCTTTTATTTTTGAATTGTCGTAATTAGAATTGTTGAACATGGAGCGTACATTCGCCTTAGGCAATCTTCTTTCACTTCCAGTAATCTTACTATAAAGCCAATCTAAATTACTCAGAAAAAGCATTAAAGATTTCGAGAGTTTCCGCGTTGGCGGTTTATTCCCATATAAATCAGCAAGTTGATTTAATAAATCACGATAGGTGATATTTTCGCCAACCAAAATATATTGCTCGTTTTTAATATTTGAATTCATTAGTAAAATCATAGACTTTACTACATCGCGGACGTCCACAATTCCGCCTTCCCCTGTAGGGTAAGACGAAAGTCCACGCGCCCCGAACGCAAAAATAGCACTACTGCCTTCGTTATGGGGTGATATTCCGAGTATCACGCCTGGATTCACGATAACTGCATCCAATCCCTCCTGAGTACCCCGCCAAACTTCCATCTCGGCACCATACTTTGTTATGGAATAAACATTGTTTCTTTCATCCGGATTCCAAGACGTAGTCTCGTTGATGGGTTTTCCGTGTAGTGTGCCACCAAAAGCCGCTACAGAACTCACATAGCAAAGTTTACTTATATTTTTGGCAAGACATAGATTAACAATATTTGCCGTTCCTTCAACATTTATTTTTTTTAATTGCTTGTACATTGAAGGGTCAAAATTCACCATGGCTGCACAATGGTAAACATGCGTGATGTCCATAAAGGCTTCAGTCAAAGCGGGAATATCCGTTATATCTGCTTCTTTCCATTCAATCTTGTTGAAAAGAATATCTGCTTCCGAAGTATAGAGGGAAAAAATATTTTTAACCGAATTGATGTCGCTATCTTTTCGATGGATGGCCCGAACGGTCTCTCCCTTCTCAACGAGAAAATAAAGAAGGTGTGAACCTACCATGCCTGTACCGCCTGTGACCAATATCATCTTGCGAAAATACTCAAATCGAGGCTGAATTCGAAATTGAATTTTGAACCTCAACAGAAGATTCAACCAGACCTAAATCCATCAATATTCACGTGATCGTGATTTATATACCTAATCAGATCTTTTTCTCCCATAAATAATTAAAACTTCTTTTTTGTTTTTGAATTTCTCTGTTCAAAATAGAGAAGTTATCTTTGCGCCTTCATATTCTGTAGCCTTCGCAAAAAGAATAAAATACAAAAAAATGCAGCTTAAAAATTTCGTAGAAGAACTAAAATGGCGTGGAATGATCCATGACGTAATGCCAGAAACAGAGGAGCACCTTCTGGAAACCATGAGATCCGCGTATATAGGTTTTGATCCTACTGCCGATTCCTTACACATTGGCAACTTGGTACCGATAATGATTTTGTCGTTTCTTCAGCGTTGTGGTCACAAACCCGTAGCCTTGGTGGGCGGAGCAACAGGAATGATTGGAGATCCATCCATGAAGAGCAATGAACGCAACTTGTTGGATGAAGAAACTTTGAAGAAAAACCAAGAAGGTGTCCGAAATCAGCTTTCACGGTTTTTAGATTTTTCCACAGATATTGAAAATCCTGCTGTTCTAGTAAATAATTACGATTGGATGAAGGAATTCACCTTTCTAGATTTTATAAGAAATGTTGGGAAGCACATAACCGTCAACTATATGATGGCCAAAGATTCTGTGAAGACCCGATTGAGTGGAGAAAGTGCAGAAGGTCTTTCATTTACAGAATTTACCTACCAATTGATTCAAGGTTACGATTTTCTTCATTTATATAGAAACCTCGATTGCACCCTTCAAATGGGTGGAAGTGATCAATGGGGAAATATAACAACAGGCACCGAACTTATCAGAAAAGTGGATGGTGGAAAAGGTTATGCGCTAACGTGCCCTCTGATTACTAAAAGTGACGGTACTAAATTTGGAAAAAGTGAAGGCGGGAATGTTTGGTTGGATGCAAACAGAACTTCTCCCTATAAATTTTACCAATACTGGTTAAATAGTAGTGACGAAGATGCAGAAAAATACATCAAAATATTTACTTTTTTAGATAAGCATACTATCGAATCCTTAGTTGCAGAACATAAAGAAGCGCCACACCAACGTGTTCTACAGAAACGTTTGGCTCAGGAAGTGACTACAACGGTCCATAACAATGAAGAATACGAAAAGGCTGTTAAGGCATCCGAGATCCTCTTTGGCAACTCTACTTCAGAAGATTTAAAAACGTTGGATGAAAAAACTTTTCTTGATGTCTTTGATGGTGTTCCACAAGCTGAAATTACTAAGGAAGAAATTAACAGCGGCGTTGATATAATTGGAGCATTAGCTGAAAAGACAGGATTTTTGAAATCAAATGGTGAAGCCAGAAGAGCGTTAAAGGAAAATTCAATATCTGTAAACAAGGAAAAAGTTACTGAAGGTTTTTCGATCACTGAAAAAGATTTGATCAATGATCAATTTGTGTTATTACAAAGAGGAAAGAAGAATTACTTTATAATTAAAGCAGTTTAATATATTCTTTCAAGCTGTAAAAAATCTTAACCTTTTCACTTCGGAAACCAAGTCTGAAGGGAATTTCAGAACAAAAAAAATCCCCGTGCAAGAATTGCCGGGGATTTCTCAATTAACTAACCAACCAAATTATGAAAAATCATCACTTTTTCACCTTGGTTTGGTCGTGGATATATCTCATTCCTTACAGAACATATATTTGGATTTCTGTTAAATATTTCCCTATAAAACCATTAAGTTACAACCTCTTATATCGCTTTCGTCAAACCGGCCTATAATCTCAAAAGTTCCATTTTCATTTACCTTCCCCAAGTCTTGGGTGGCTAGAAAGGCGCAGGAGTGGATATTTGCCAGATCAATTACATTGATACCTCCAGTTTTTCCAGTCACATACGATAGTGCATCTTCCGTATCTCTTGTTAAAATTTTCATCCATGGGGGCGTTTGGAAAATACCATCTCCGTAGGAATATGCTTGAGATAGTAATTCAGTCATTCCATATTCACTGTGGATTTTTTCTACTCCAAAACCATCTTTTAGGATTGCATGGAGTTCTTCTTTAATCATCTCCTTCCTTCGTCCCTTCATTCCGCCCGTTTCCATGACTAGAGTATTTTTCAGTTTGAATTTTTTGAATTCAATCAAATCTAGCAAGGCGTAGGAAACTCCCATGAGGATAACTTTTTCATTTTGTTGCTCCAAATATTCAAGCTTTTCAATTAAGGCGTCCATTTCGTTTAAATAGAAACCGCTGTGGAGACTTTTACTCTCTTCAATCAAATGCGCTACCATATAGATTAAGGAAGAACCATCTCTCTCCAAATAGGATGGAAGAAGTGCTAGGATGTTATATTCTGAAGGATTGCCATACATGGCTTTAAAACCTTCAGAAAAACTTTTTTCGTAAATATTTAAATCTGCAACAAGGTGTTTACTGCTAACCTGCCCAGTGGTGCCGCTACTGGTGAAAACGGTTTCGGCGGAAACATTATTTGCAATTATTTCATGGCTCTTGAAAAATTGAATGGGAAGAAATGGAATGTCTTCCAATTCTTTGATCTGGGAAGGTTCAATATTCAGGAACTCACAAAATTTACGATACACAGGAATATTTTCGTATTGAAAGAGGAAAACTTCAAAAGCAATACGCTCGAAATCTTCTGGAGAATGGGTTTTAAATATTTCCTGTTGAAGCATTTTAAAAAGGAGTTTGGGTCCAAAAATAAAGAAATAAAAAAGCTCCCTTTGAAACGGGAGCTTTAAAAATTTTAGTGAGGTATAAATTAGTTTACCACCAACTTTTTTGTAGTAGAAGTTTTTCCTTGCTCTACTTTAAGAATATAAACACCACTATTCAATGTTGAAATATCCAAACGGTCGTTGTTCATTGTTGTTCTGATTACTTCTTTTCCAAGAACATCAAAAACAGAAACTTTTTTGGAGCCACTGAATTTAGAAGAAATATTTACAAATCCATCCTTAGCGGGGTTGGGGTAAACAGAAAATACATCTGTAGTTCGATCATTGATTCCCATTACCCCTCCAAAATTAATATTGTCAAACCAGAACGATTCTGCCGATGCGTTGGTTCTTCCCTCAATCACTAATTGAACTTGAGTGTTTGGTAAAAGCTCCGCCATTGCAGTTTGCCATTGAAGAAGATAAACGCCTGCATTATTGTCAAAAGGAACAAATTCGTCAAGATCAGTGCCAGTAGAATCAAAAAGACTTATTTCGGTGTTGTTTGTGAGGTCTTTTACGTAGATTCTTAGACGGTCATTATCCATATTATTTTCTGTTCCATCACCTTCATAGTTTCCGTTGGCAGGATTGTTATTATTGATAGAAAGAAGAAAATCAAGAGATACGGCCGGAGCTGTTACGCCTGTTAAATCCACTTCGTCAAATTCTACAATCATGTTTCCATCAAGGTCATTCATTTGATATCCTTGTTCACCATCTGTATACCCTAGTTCTGCGGATGGTTTAAAGCTCATAACTCCAACAAAATCACCATCTGTAAGTCCTTCATCGGGAGTGTCATAAGGAACGTAGAATGCCTTAAAGCCTAATTCCCCACCTGCGCTTACAAAATTTACCAGAGGTTGGTCTGCATTATTGACTAAGGGATGCGCAACTGCTGGGTTTCCAGTATCTGTGTATTTTCCAGAAAATGTTCCTGGCTCCTCAAAACTGGTGCCCGCAATTTGAGCAAAGGACGCAGCACTCATAAAAATTGCCGCAATAAATAGTGTAGTTTTTTTCATTGGAAATTGTTTATATTAATGCATCAAAGATATAAAATGTTTGATTAAATGATGGTAAATTTTGGCTTTACGCAAATTTTGATTAATAATATGCTTAGGTCATGGCATTTTCGTTATTTAGCTGATCATTTTTTTGGTCATTTCTGCATTATAGGTTGATGTTAGTCGTTAAATATTTTTAATGCTACCTTTGGTTATCAGCAGTAAATGAAGGAAGGCACAATGAAAAAAAAGGATATTACCATTCTATTAGTCGACGATGAACCGGATATTCTAGAAATAGTGCGTTATAATCTTTCAGCAGAGGGGTATCGTGTAAAGACTGCCGATAATGGACAAAAAGCCGTATCCATCGCACAAGAAATAAAACCCCAACTCATTATTTTGGACGTTATGATGCCAAAAATGGATGGAATGGAGGCTTGTCGCAAAATTCGTGCTATTCCAGAACTATCAGATACCGTTATCGCGTTTTTAACTGCTAGGGGAGAGGATTATTCACAGATTAAAGGATTTGATGCGGGGGCTGATGATTATATTACTAAGCCTATTAAACCGAAAGTATTAGTGGGAAGGGTTAAAGCTCTTTTAAGGCGATTTAGAACTTCGCAAACCGATGGCCAAATGAAATTCGGTAATCTCGTTATCGATAGAGAAGAGTATAAAATTTATCTTGATGCGGAAGAAATGCTTCTTCCGCGAAAAGAATTTGAACTTTTGGTCTTGTTGGCATCGAGACCCGAAAAAGTATTTCGTCGCGAGGATATTTTAGACCAAATTTGGGGTACGGAAGTAATTGTAGGGGATAGAACCATAGATGTCCATATCCGTAGACTCCGCGAAAAATTGGGTGACGATAAGTTTAAGACCGTTAAAGGCGTAGGCTATAAATTTGTGGTTTGATGTTATGAGATCTTCAAGTAAATATAGTCTTGCTCTTTATTCCTCCCTACTGATATCTACCCTGAGTACAATAGTAGTATCACTGTTTTTTTATTTTTATACTCACTTTGTTCCATTAGGTTTAGTGGCTTACTTCGTAATCGTTTTTCTCATCTCGTTCTTTATTCTTCAATTCCGGATCGAAAAATCAATTTATGTTCGGATGAAAAAGATCTATAAGGACGTTAGACTTTTGGATGAGAAAAACCTACCGGGGTCGCCAATTACAACAGATATGGATATGCTTACACGCGAAGTGGAGCGTTTCGCACAAGATAAAAAACTGGAAATTGAAACTCTTAATATCCGAGAGAATTATCGAAAGGAATTTATGGGGAATGTCTCCCATGAATTGAAAACGCCTCTATTTACCGTACAAGGTTATATTCTAACTCTTCTGGATGGCGCAATGGAAGATAGAAAAATTCTTAAAAAATATCTTCAAGGTGCAAATAAAGGCGTGGAGCGTTTGGTGCATATTGTTAAGGATCTGGATATGATAACTCAACTAGAATCGGGGGAGTTGGTTTTGGAAAAATATGATTTCGATATAATTACTCTTATCCAAAATGTATTTGACCTTCTTGAAATGAGAGCGGAAAAGAGAAACATTACGCTTACCTTCGATAGGGTTTATGAAAAAGGCATTTTGGTAAATGCAGATAGGGAACGTATAGAACAAGTGCTCATAAATCTTGTGGTGAACTCCTTGAAATATGGAAAACCAAATGGAACAACTGAAATTGCAATTCAATATTTTTCGGAAAAGAAAATATTGGTAAGAGTAACAGATAACGGGGATGGCATTGCTTCCGAAAATCTCTCCAGAATCTTTGAACGCTTCTATCGCATAGACAAAAGTGGCTCCCGAAAGGAAGGTGGTAGCGGTTTAGGATTATCTATTGTAAAACATATTGTTGAAGCACATATGGAAAAAATATATGTGGAAAGTCAGCTAGGAGTTGGGTCGGAATTTTCTTTTACTTTAGAAAAGACCAAATAGCGAAGATATCTCAACATTGTGATCGGCATGAGGTTTAAGACCTTTATAAACCGCCACCCTATTTAGATCTTTGAGTCTAAAACGCTCTTGTGAACTTGAAGGCGCAATGCCCAAAGATTCCAATCTCTTTGCTAAATATTCCTGTTCGTATTGACCGGGCGTGGGAATAAAAAACACTTTTTTTTCAAGTACAGCCAAATCCATGATTGTTGAATAGCCCGAACGGGAAATTACTATTTCGCTTTTATTGATGGTTTTTTCAAGCTCCTCACTTTGCATGAAATTCACTTTACTGATATTTCTTACCTGTTCCCACTTCTGCTCAGATTCTACAATGCCTTGAATTATCAAAATTCTTTGGGTGTTGTTAGCTAACTCTTTCATCAGTTTTTCTTCTAATATAGAACGTTGGGGTTCAGGCCCAGAAAGTAAAACAAGAATATCTATAGTAATGGGAAGTTCCATTTTTGTCATTCTGCTTAAAATACCCATATAACTTAATGAAATGGAATCGCGCTTTAAACGGCCAAGCTTACCGCTAAAATTTAAAATTTCATGATCGATATCTGGGACCCAACAGATGTCAAATTTCCGGATTAATTTTTGGTACATTCTACTGCTGAAGAAAGTTGTAGTTCCCGTTATGACATTGAGTTGGTGGGTTATAAACACCGATGGAATTAATGGATGTCTTATGCCTAAACGCCCGTCACTGATTATTCCCTGAATCCTTCCTTCATCGACCAACTTTTTTATTATTTTTTTTTCGTTTTCCATGGTTTGATAAATGTTTGGAAGTAATGAAATCATTTTCCATTTAAATAATCTGCCTATTTTTGGATACCGAATGTTGTAGGATGGTAGTTCTAGAGATTCTAAATCGGGAAATTCTTTTTGAAGAAAAAGCAAAGCCGCGCCATCTGAGGCCAAAAGAACGTTAAACTCTTGTTCTTTCAAACTTCTGATAATGGGAATGCATCGAGTGGCGTGACCTAAACCCCAATGTAACGGAGCCACTAAAATTGTTTTATTTTTCGACATGGAAACAAAAGAACCAATAGATTGTCTTGGGGAGATATTTCATTAATTTTGCCCGATCAGGAAAATCAATTAGAGAGGATACAAATTACAAATTCATATTGTATTAGCTTACATGTACTCAAAGATTTTTATAATATAAATAAGATATAATAGGTGGGTAGCAAAAACAAACTCAGACGGTTTAAAGAAAATGAAACCTTCGATAACGTAGTACAGCCTTCTAGGGAGGAAGTATTGAACAATTCGCTGGACCTTAAGGGAAATTGGCGCGAGAAGATTTTTAAAAATAATCATCCTCTAATTTTGGAATTAGGGTGTGGAAAAGGCGAATATTCCGTGAATCTGGCAAAAGCCTTTCCCAATTCCAACTTTTTGGGAATTGACATTAAAGGTGCTAGATTTTGGCGAGGTGCAAAAACAGCTCTGGAAGATAATCTCAATAATGTCGGATTTTTGCGAACTCAAATTGAGTTGGTAGATCATATTTTTGAAGAAAATGAAGTGGACGAAATATGGATTACATTTCCAGATCCACAGATTAAATATAAACGTACAAAGCATCGGTTGACAAACCCAGAATTTCTTCTGAAGTATAAAAAAATTCTAAAACCTGGGGGGATTGTTCATCTCAAAACAGATAGCGAATTCATGCATGGATATACGTTGGGGCTTTTGAGTGGTTTAGGAGAGGTGATTGAATACGCAAACCACGATATTTACGCAAATCATGGAGCGCCAAAGGAAGTGACCGAAATCCAGACGTTTTATGAAAAACAATATTTGGAAGAAGAAAAAAGGATTACTTACGTCCGTTTTAGATTTCGCTAAAATTTAAATTTATTATATTCACCGAAACAAGGCCCGGATGGCAATAATTTACAATTTTCTGATAGGTTTGCTTGGGTCTTTGATTGGGGTCCTTCCGCCGGGCCTGATCAATATGTACGCTGCGAAGGTAAGTAGGGGCGAAGGTACAAAGAAAGCAATGCTCTTTTCCGCGGGTGTCTGCATCACGGTCATGGTTCAAACGTTTATTGGTTTGCTTTTGGCACGATATATTGAAACCCATCCCGAGATTGTAAAATTACTTCAAAAAGTAGCATTGGGCATATTCATTACCCTTACCATTTATTTCTTTTTTATTGCCAAAGATACCCGTCGAGAAATTCGAGATGAAAATTCGCATTCCAAAACAAATAGATTTTTTTCAGGATTGCTTATCGCTGCGCTTAATCTTTTGCCACTACCATTTTGGGTTTATATAAGCTTAACTTTCTCGGGGTTCGGGTGGTTCACATTTTCTGAACCCGCACTAGGGTTTAGTGTTTTAGGTTCCGGCCTCGGTACGCTTGCCGCGCTAACACTTTATGTGCGTTTCTTTCGGTTGAAAGACGATTCTGAAAAGCTGAAAGTGAACATGAATTTTATTATTGGTGTCATTACAGCTATAATTTCTGTAATTACCTTCCTGAAAATTATAAAAGAAATCTAAAAAATGTCTAGCGAGGGGTTTTTTGAGAAAGTCTATCAGGCCACAAAAAACGTTCCTTATGGCCGTGTAACATCCTATGGTGCTATCGCTAAATATTTAGGAGCTCCGGGAAGTGCCAGAATGGTTGGCTGGGCCCTAAACAGTTGTAATAAGGGAGATGTACCCGCGCATAGAGTTGTTAACAGAAACGGCCTTTTGACCGGAAAACATCATTTTGAAGGCACAAATTTAATGCAACAGCTCCTCGAAAGCGAAGGTGTGGAAGTGGTAGAGAACAAAGTGAAAAACTTTGACACTTTGTTTTGGGATCCAAGGCTAGAGCTATAAAACTATAATTTGCTACACAATCATTAACAGCTACAGCCTCATTCGTAATTATAATAATAAGTTTATCATGGGCCTCTTCTAGATTTAAACAAGAGAACTTCAAGGATTGAATTCTGTTTCTCGAATTTGCTACCTAAGGGTCGGAATTTAACCAACTATCTTTTTAGAATCCAAATGCGAAAGAGTATATTTGCACTTTAGAATGAATCTAAATATAAGTGTATAATGAGCATTTCAAAACAAGATATTTTAAAAGCACTTGAAACTATCTCTGCCCCCGGGGAAGGAGGCAATATGGTAGACAGCGGTGCAGTACAGAACGTAATGACATTCGCGGACGAGGTGATAGTTGATATAAAGCTATCCACGCCCGCCCTTCATATAAAGAAAAGAGCAGAAGCGGATATTATCAAAACAATTCATGATAAAGTGGATGCCAATGCAAAGGTTCAAGTAAACATTAAAGTAGAAGCGCCACCAAAACCTCAGAATCCTAATTTAATTAAAGGGAAACCCATTCCTGGAATTCAGAATATCGTTGCGGTCGCTTCGGGTAAAGGAGGTGTAGGAAAAAGTACTGTAACGGCCAATATTGCTGTTACCCTTTCTAAAATGGGCTTTAAAGTCGGGATCTTGGATGCCGATATTTATGGTCCTTCCATTCCAATTATGTTTGATGTTGCAATGGAAAAACCTCTTTCAGTAAATGTTGATGGAAAGAGTAAAATGAAGCCAGTTGAAAATTACGGAATCAAAATTTTGAGCATTGGGTTTTTTACCCAACCAGATCAAGCTGTAATCTGGCGTGGGCCAATGGCTGCCAAAGCACTTAATCAATTGATTTTTGATGCAGATTGGGGCGAATTGGACTTTCTGATGATTGATCTTCCTCCCGGAACCGGAGATATTCATTTGAGCATTATGCAAGCATTGCCAATAACTGGAGCAGTAGTAGTTAGTACACCACAAAAAGTGGCGCTGGCCGATGCTCGTAAGGGTGTGGCGATGTTTCAGCAGGAGAGTATCGATGTCCCTGTTTTGGGAATAGTAGAAAATATGGCATATTTCACGCCTCTTGAATTGCCGAACAATAAATACTATATCTTCGGAAAAGAAGGTGCTAAAAATCTTGCGGAAGATTTAAATGTTCCATTTTTAGGTACAATTCCGTTGGTGCAAGGTATTAGAGAAGCCGGTGATGTGGGAAGACCCGCAGCTTTGCAAACTGCTACACCTACAGAAGCTGCTTTTGAGATGTTGACTAGAAATGTTGTTCAAGAAACAGTGAATCGCAATGAAAGTCTTCCTCCAACAGAAGCTATAAAAATTACAACAATGGCGGGTTGCAGTGCCGTAAAAAAATAATATGACGACACAGGAATTGACAACAAAGGTTGAGGAGGCATTAGCCGAAATCCGTCCGTATTTACAAAATGACGGGGGCGATATCGCTTTAGTTTCCATAGAAGATGATAAGATAGTTAACGTCCAGTTGCTAGGTGCTTGCGTTGGTTGTTCCATAAATCAAATGACTCTGAAAATGGGGGTGGAGATGACTATAAAGAAATTCGCTCCGCAGATTGAGAAGGTAGTTAATCTCTCTTAAATATTGACATAGGTCATTTATTAAGAGGCAATTTACTGCTAGTTTTGCAACAACTTTTAGAAAGAATTTTAATGATTACAACAGATATTCTCATTATTGGCGCGGGTCCTACAGGACTTTTCGCCGTTTTTGAGGCAGGTTTACTAAAGCTGAAATGTCATTTGATAGACGCCCTTCCACAACCCGGTGGACAGTGTACAGAGCTCTATCCTAAAAAGCCAATTTATGACATTCCGGCCTTTCCCGAAATTTTAGCAGGAGATCTAGTCAATAATCTTATGAAACAGATCGAGCCGTTCCAACCTGGTTTTACCCTTGGGGAACGTGCAGAAACTATAGATAAATTAGAAGATGGAAGTTTCATCGTAACTACGGATAAGGGCACCAAGCATCATGCAAAAGTAATTGCTATTGCTGGAGGACTCGGAAGTTTTGAGCCTAGAAAACCCCCTATTACTAATCTCGCTAAATTCGAACAGAATGGTGTGGAATACATCATAAAGGACCCCGAAGTTTATCGCGATAAAAATGTTGTGATATCCGGAGGAGGTGATTCAGCTCTTGATTGGAGTATCTTTTTGGCGGATGTAGCTCAAAGTGTCACTCTTATCCACAGAAGAAATGAATTTCGTGGAGCCTTGGACAGTGTAGATAAGGTACAGGAACTAAAAAACCTTGGAAAGATAGAATTAATTACTCCCGCTGAGGTTGTTGGTCTTATTGGAAATGAGCGTCTGGAAGAGGTTGTTATTAAAAGAGGAGATGAAATTATGCATAGAGAATGTGATCATTTCGTGCCTCTTTTCGGATTATCTCCCAAGCTTGGACCCATTGCAGACTGGGGACTTGAAATTGAAAAAAACGCTATTAAAGTGGATAATAGTTTAGATTACCAAACAAATATTCCAGGAATCTACGCCATTGGCGATATCAATACCTATCCCGGAAAGCTCAAGCTGATACTTTGCGGATTTCATGAGGCTACTTTAATGTGCCAAAGTGCATATCAAAGAATTAATCCCAATAAGCGATATGTCCTTAAATATACCACAGTAGGTGGTGTGGAAGGATTTGACGGCAGCAAAAAAGAAGCACCAAAATCAGTTGTAAAATCTATTGATTGATCTTGCAATCCTTACTTTTAGGATGCTGATTGGGAAAATTATCAATGGCAATCAATCTTAGGTTTGCCGAAATTTAAAATTCATAAATTTCTTATGAAAGATATCAAGATTACCATCACAGATCGGGACGGGGTTAAGCATGAAGTTGATGCTCCCACAGATATGAATATGAATATTATGGAGGTCATCCGCTCTTATGAGTTGGCCCCAGAAGGTACCATTGGACTCTGTGGTGGTATGGCCATGTGTGCGTCGTGCCAATGCTATATAGAAAGTGATCATGACCTTCCTGAAATGAGTTATGACGAAGATCTCATGCTTGCCGAAGCATTTAATGTTAGAGATAACAGCCGCCTAAGTTGCCAAATCTTTGTAAAAGAGGAGCTCGATGGCTTACATCTTGAATTGGCACCAGAAGTTTAATTTTAGAAAATATTTAATTAACCTGTTTTTGTCATTACAGTTAAAACAGGTATATCTTTGTTTTACAGTCTTCTCTTCTAGTTAACCGCTCCATTCATCTTGAAACTTGAACAATTTCACTGTTCCTTGCACCTAGGTTTTCTTCCATTTTTTTTTAAAAAAGAGGTTATTTTTTATTTGTAATTAGTCTAATAAACTAATTTTGCGCTCTAATTTGAAAAAATGAAGAGTTTAATATTGTCATTTTCATTACTCTTAGGCGGAAGTTTATTTTCACAAAATGTAATGGATTCTGTTTCGGTCGCGCAATTAAAAGAAGAGATCAAGCATGAACTTCAGGAAGAACTTAAAGCAGATAGCAGTCTTCAAAAATCACCCCTTTTCAGTTTAAGGAACTTTAGTTTAAAAGGTTACGGGGTAGTCAATTACTATAATTACAATTTTGATACAGATCCTGCATTGACGGATAAAATTGACGTGGAGCGTCTGAATCTCCATTTTGGGTATTCCTTTACAGACAAAATAAGTTTTAAATCAGAAATTGAATTCGAGCACGGAGGCACAGGTGCTTCCATTGGTCTGGATACTCAAGAAGAATTCGGTGAATTCGATCAGGAAATAGAAAAAGGAGGGATCTGTTAAGCTCGAACAACTCTATCTTGATTTTAAAATCACTCCATATTTTAATGTTCGTGCAGGAAGAATGAAGGTGCATTTTGGTCTTAGCCAATCATTGGATCTGCCAACTTCATATTTCACCACTTACCGTCCAGAAATGGAAAATGAGATTTTACCCTTAGGTTGGTATGAAAATGGAATAGCCTTTTATGGAAAGTTCGCTAAAAACTTTTCCTACGAAGCATATATCGTTAGCGGCCTTGATGCCTCAGGTTTTTCTTCCAGAGGTTGGATAAAGAACGGCTACCAGCAAAAATTTGAAATGTCTACTGCAGAATCTTTCGCATTTGTTGGCCGCATAGACTACCATTTCGGAACTCATGACGATACATTTATTGGTCTTGCAGGATATATAAATGATGCTGCGGCAAATAGGTCAAAAGAAGATATGGAAAAAAGCGCGTATGTAACCATGGTGGAAGGACACGTAAGTTACAACGAAAAAAATCTTCGCTTTAATGCAGTTGCTTTATATGGTAATCTAGAAAATTCAGATATCGTCTCTAGAAAAAACGCAAATCTTTCAAATAATTTGGGAGTAAAACGCACCCCGGTTGGTAAAAATACCTTCGGAATTTCCGCCGAGGTGGGGTACAATATATTGCCTTTTCTTTTCAACAATTCAACCCAAATGTTATATCCTTTCCTTCGCTATGACTATTATGATACTATGCAGGATGTGGAAGGTGCGATTGTTCAAAATCCGCGTTGGCAAAGAAGCACTATAACGGGTGGATTAAACTGGTTCGTGCATCCTCAGATCGTTATCAAGGCTAATTACTCTGATCGAAAATTGGGATCGGAACACTACAATCCATCAACATTTGAATTCTTAGGAAAAAAACAACATGAAAAAACCTTTTCGGCAGGAATTGGCTTTAAATTTTAATATAAATCAACACAAATTATAAATAAATCTATATGAAAAAATCACTTTTATTTTTCACTTTTATAGCTATTATGCATTTCGTTTTTATGGGCTGTAGTGATAATGATGCCCCAGTAGATAATCCGATTAACAACGATGGTCTTTATAGCAGAGTACTGAAAGATCTATCCTTAGATGTTATTACGGCTACCTATAATCAACTATATACCAATTCGATATCTCTGGAAGAAGCTGCTAATGTCATGACTGTGGGCGATGAAGCGGCTTTGGAAAATGCTAAAAATAAATGGCAGTCTACCCGTGCGCCTTGGGAAGAATTTGAAGGTTTTCTCTACGGTCCTGTTGACACGCAAGGTATTGACCCTGCAATGGACTCCTGGCCTGTGGATTTGAATGCCATAAACAATATATTGAATAGCGATAATCCAATTACTCAAGCATTGTTGGAGAGCAATAATGAGGCTAGAGGTTTCCATACTCTTGAATATTTTTTCTGGGGATTGAATGGCGAAAAAACTGCATCTCAACTTACCCCTCGCGAGATTGAATACATTAAAGCAGCTGCTTCAGACTTACGATCTAAAACAGAGCAATTGTACTTTGGATGGTTGCCTTCGCAAGGTAATTTTGCGGCAAATTTTATAAATGCTGGTGAAAACGGTTCTGTGTACACTTCAAAAATCAATGCTCTCTCAGAAATTGCGGAAGGAATCTCAATTATAGCAGATGAAGTTGCCAATGGTAAAATAGAAGAACCTCTCAACGGTAATAATGGCGGTCCTAAACCTCAAGCGGAAGAATCTCGTTTTAGCAATAATTCCAAGGCAGATTTCGCAAATAATATCCGAAGTATTGAGCACATCTATCTCGGGAAGTATAATGGTGTACAGGGAAGTGGCCTTAGTAATATAGTAAGTGGGGTAAACCCGAGCCTTGATGGCGAAATAAAAACTGCTATTGCAGATGCAGTCAACGCAATTGAAGCAATTCCAGGCACTTTTACCGAAGCAATTGAGAATAATCGTAGTGAAGTTGAATTTGCCCAATCTAAGGTTCTTGCTCTATTGGGTAAGTTACAATCACAGTTGGAGCCCTTAATTTCGAACTTAAATTAAAAATATAATATTCGTCAACTTTTAAGAAAGTGACCCGTTAATATAATTCTGTTGGAGTGAAGTATTATTATTTTGGTTTTTTAGCAGTTGTCTTTTTATTTACTTCTTGTAAAGAAGATATTGATGAAGTTTACGAACCTTCTCCAAATCTAGACTCGCGTTTGATGGCTGGTGGAGAGACAACTGTTTTTCTGACCACAAGTAATGCTTACAGGTCACCTGCTGCAAATCTTTCTGGTTCAAAATTGGCCTATCATTTGGATGGTGATTTCCAATTTGAAACTGTTTTCGTTACCGCGCCCGCGCCTGTCAATAACGGCGTTGGCCCTATATTCAATAATTCTTCTTGTATCGGTTGTCATCCCAAAGACGGTCGTAGTGCATTCCCTACAGATATAAATGCATTGAGTGGTTTCTTTTTAAAAACAAGTATGCCAGGCTACGGAAACAACAATGCGCCAATTCCTGTTCCCGGATTTGGAGAGCAGATACAGAATCAAGCTATTTTTGGCTTTGAAGCCGAAGCTAAATTCCATGTCACTTTTTCTCCAATTGTAGAAACGTTTGCAGATGGAACTTCTATTACTTTGCAAAAACCCACGTATTCCTTAAAGGAATCCTATATCCCTTTTCCTTCTGAAGCACAGCTTTCACCAAGATTAGCATCCCCAGTTTTTGGATTGGGACTATTGGAAGCTATTCCTGAATATTACATTTTAAGCAACGAAGATGTAAATGATGCCGATGGAGATGGCATATCTGGGAAGGCAAATTACGTTTATGATAATGCTTCACAAAGCATAAAATTGGGCCGTTTTGGATGGAAGGCAAACACAGCTTCCGTAATGGAACAGTGTGCAGGCGCATATACTCACGATATGGGTGTTACCAATCCTGTTTTCCCCTTTGAAACTGGCTATGGGCAAACTAATGGTGAGGATGGATTGGACGATGATGCTGAGATTTCTCAAGCGTTATTGGATGAAGTGACTTTTTATTGTCAGACTTTAGGAGTTCCCGCACCAAGAAATTTAAATGACGAATCCGTTAAACGTGGTTCCGATTTATTCGAGCAGATTCAATGCGCGAAATGTCATGTTCCCAAAATGATTTCTGGTGAATTTTCTGTGGAAGAGGTAGCCAATCAAACATTTTATCTCTTGCACGATATGGGTGAAGGCCTGGCGGACAACCGTTCAGATTTTCTGGCAGACGGTAGAGAATGGAGAACCAAAGCCCTTTGGGGTATTGGTTTAACCCAAGTAGTCAATGGTCACACCAACTTTCTTCATGACGGAAGAGCAAAAAATATTACCGAAGCTATTCTTTGGCATGGAGGAGAAGCTGAAAACTCAAAAAATAGATTCAAGGCTCTTTCAGCCTCAGAAAGAGCAGATTTATTGAAGTTTATCAATTCTCTCTAATTCTTGAATCTGAACAATATTACACTTAGTAGAATTCAAAAATTCGTATTCGCGCTGGAATAATGAATGTAATTACTCCAATAAGTGCTATTGTGTTACCAATGTGCTTCCCTATTTCAGAAAATCTAAACCTGAAATAAAAATCAATATTGTTAATAAAAAAAGGCCTTCCGAGTAGAAAGGCCTTTAGTCATTTTAAAATGATTAATCAGGAGAAGGCATTCAGTCCAGTAATGTCCAAACCAGTAATCAATAGATGGATGTCATGGGTTCCTTCATAAGTAATTACACTCTCCAAGTTCATGGAATGTCGCATAATACTATATTCCCCAGTAATTCCCATTCCGCCTAACATTTGTCTTGCTTCTCTAGCTATTTTAATAGCCATATCCACATTATTTCTTTTGGCCATAGAAATCTGTGCACTGGTTGCAGTTCCGGCGTTGCGCATTACCCCAACTCTCCATGCCAATAATTGTGCTTTAGTGATTTCGGTGATCATTTCGGCAAGTTTCTTTTGCTGAAGTTGAAATTGGGCAATTGGTTTTCCAAATTGCATTCTTTCCTTTGAATACCGAAGGGCTGTATCATAACAGTCCATCGCGGCACCAATTGCACCCCATGCGATTCCATATCTTGCAGAATCCAAACACCCTAGTGGTGCACCCAATCCCGATTTATTGGGCAGCAAATTTTCTTTTGGAACTTTTACGTTGTCAAAAATAAGCTCGCCAGTAGCCGAAGCTCTTAATGACCATTTATTGTGGGTTTCAGGTGTAGAAAAACCTTCCATCCCTCGTTCTACGATAAGTCCGTGAATTCTGCCTTCCTCGTTTTTAGCCCAAACTACAGCAACCTGAGCAAAAGGAGCATTACTGATCCACATTTTTGCACCGTTTAAAAGATAATGGTCGCCCATATCTTTAAAGTTGGTAGTCATTCCTCCTGGATTACTTCCGTGGTCAGGTTCAGTAAGACCAAAACATCCCATCCATTCTCCGGATGCAAGTTTCGGCAAATATTTTTTTCGTTGTTCTTCGGTTCCATATTGGTAAATTGGATACATAACCAATGATGATTGAACTGATGCAGTACTACGAACGCCACTATCGCCACGTTCAATTTCTTGCATAATCAGTCCGTATGAAATTTGGTCTAAACCGGCACCCCCATATTCCTCTGGGATATATGGACCGAAAGCACCAATTTCGGCAAGACCGCTAATAATTTGTTCTGGAAATTCAGCTTTTTGGGCATATTCCTCTATAATTGGAGATACATCCCGCTTCACCCAATCACGGGCTGCTTGTCGTACCAATTTGTGTTCGTCGGAAAGTAATTCGTCAAGATTGTAATAATCTGGAGCTTCGAAAAGGTCTGGTTTCATCTTTATAAACGTTCGTTTGAAATATGTTTTTTTTATATTTTTTCCCTCAAAACAAAACTTTGAAGAAAAGAAGTTCCAAAAATACTAATAGAAAGGTGAAAGTCCTATGTTTTTGGATATAATTGAAATCTTTGAGAATCTATCCTTTTATTAAAATGGGGTTTATGGATTTCCACATGTCGAACTTACCCGTCCTTCATATATCTTGAAGTTTAAGGTTCGGGATAAGTACCTAATGAGCGCACTAAAATTAATAAACACACTATATTTTTGGATTATATATATTTCCAAGGATTTCCTGCAAGTGTCTATGTGTCTATTTTGCAGAAGGTTAGGTTAATCGTAAAGTTGATTTTGTCACATTTGGAAACATTTATGTTAAATTAATCTATCAGATACTTTTTTTTACCTAAAACATAAATAAAAACAATGTATTCAATACATTTGATATCTTAAGAAAAAATTATGAAAAAACTAGTACTCTCAATTCTTTTATTCATACCTTTTTTGATCTTCTCCCAACAAGTGGTCCCTGTACAAGAGTATTTACAATTTAACGGTCGCTATGATTTTACGGCTTTCGGAAATACCCTCAACACCGAAGAAAATGGAACATTTGGACCATGTACTATTTTAACTGAAAGTAGTGCAGAATTTCAATTGCAGCCCGGTCAGACTTTAAGCTCCGCCCATCTATATTGGGCAGGATCGGGAACAGGTGATTTTAGTGTGAAATTAAACGGCGCTACTGTGAATTCCCAACGTCAATTCGCGCTAACAGCAAATTCTGGTCTAACCTACTTTTCCGCATACGCTGAGGTTACAAGTATACTTGCCCTCAACGGAACGGGCACCTATACTTTATCTGATTTAAATTTACAAGGAGCCATAGGGCCGTATTGTGCGGGAGGAACAAATTTTGGTGGATGGGCAATTATCGTTATTTATGAAGATCCTAGTTTGCTTCTTAATCAAATAACTTTGTTTGACGGTCTTGACTATGTAGACGCCAATCACAGTAATATAAACATCACATTAAGCAATATCAGCGCTGCTACCGATGTTGCTGCAAAAATCGGATTTTTAGCATGGGAAGGTGATGCCGCTATTGCTGTCAATGAGAGTCTTAGGCTAAATGGAATCCTAATAGATAATCCTCCACTAAATCCTGGAAATAACGCCTTTAATAGTACAAATAGTTATACCAATTCCACCAACTTGTACAATATGGATTTGGATTATTATGATCTTCAGGGGTTGAACATAATACAGCCGGGGGATGAACAAATCAATATTCAATTAAGTTCAGGACAAGATTTTATTATGGTTAACAATATAGTGGTTGGGGTGAATTCTGAATTGCCCGATGCCACGATTGTTATCGATAATTTGGGCGTTCTCTGTGAAGACCGAAATATTGAAGTCAATTATACAGTCTACAACACAAACAGTACAGCCGTTTTACCTGCAAACGTGCCCATCGCTTTTTATGCGGATGCAGTTCTGTTAGGGCAAACATCTACTGTCAATGAAATTCCTATTGATGGTCTGGAAAGTGGAACCATCAATTTAAATATTCCTGTGGGAACCCCTCAGCTTTTTACTTTAAAAGCAGTTGTAGATGATGATGGAACGGGAAATGGAACTATAGTTGAGACTAATGAAAACAATAATGAGTTTGAGGAAGATATTGACCTTTCTGAACAAGGATTGTTCATTTTGGGCAATACTGAAAGCTGCGAAGGACAGACAGAAACTTTAACCGCAAATTTTCAGGACCTAGATGTTTATAATTGGTTTTTCAATGGAAATCCTATCGCTGGAAATTCATCCTCCATTCAAGTAACCCAATCTGGAACTTATACCGTAAGTGGAAATAAAGCGGCTTGTTTCGTTGATGAATCAGCAGCATTTATAGTAACATTTAATCCACAACCAATTGCAAATTCCCCACAAGATCTTTTTAGATGTGATAATGGAATTCAGTCTGGAATTTTTGATCTGACCATAAATGATGGCAATATTTTTGGCGGACAAGATCCAGCTATTTTTGAGGTAAAATATTATGAAAATGAACTAGATAGTGAAAATGATATAAATGAAATTCTTACCGCCGGGGCATATCCTATTGTAGGCGCAACTCCACAAACTATTTATGTTCGCATTCACGATAGGGCACAAGGAATGTGCTACGCGCTTGAACAATTCAATATTTATTATACTCCGGTTAATGCAGGAGATGTTCCTACATTTACCATGTGCGATCAAGATGAAAGCGGGTTTGAAGAGATAAATTTATCCATTCAGTTCAATAATTTTGTTCTTGGAAATCAAAATGCTTCAGATTATAATATTTCTTATCATGTTTCTCAGAATGATGCAGACCAAGGAGTCAATGAATTGCCAAACATATATTCCGTTCCTGCACCAGGTCAGACTTTATTTATCAGAATTGAGCCAGTAATAGATGCGCTTTGTTATGACTCTACTACAGTCGAAATTATTATAGATTCTCTTCCATCTATCAATCCTGATCCTCTACCCTTAATTGTCTGCGACACCGACAACGACGGGTTTGCTTTTTTCAACCTTCACGATGCCGATCTTGACATCACCATGGGCGACACGAACCTTGTTGTCACCTACCACCCAACGCTTTTGGATGCCCAGAACGGTCTGAACGAGCTT